>Ga0247836_1000114_pt1 | contig 133524 bp, 135 predicted proteins | sample LaCruzMarch2015__4_FD_187116 | JGI IMG/M metagenome (GOLD analysis project Ga0247836, IMG submission 187116) | Freshwater microbial communities from meromictic Lake La Cruz, Castile-La Mancha, Spain - LaCruzMarch2015_14m | ecosystem: Environmental > Aquatic > Freshwater > Lake | place: Spain...
CACTTCGACCGGCTGGGTCTGCCCAGGCTCTCATGACCTCAACTTCTCGAACCGCCCGGTGCGGACCCGCATGCCGGGTGGTGTGGCAGGGGCGCAGCCGATAATGGCTGCCCCCTATGCCGATCAGGGTCGCGGTGCTGATGGCTCCAAAGACCGGGCAGAAACAACAACCCTTTTTTACCCACTAACCAGGAGCAAGAGATGATCAAAGTCGGCGACACCCTGCCAGAAGCAACCCTGATGGAGTATTCCGAGGTCGAAGGCAATGGCTGCAGCATCGGGCCCAATCCTGTGCCGGTGGCAAAGGCGGCGGCTGGCAAGACAGTGGCGCTGTTTGCACTGCCTGGCGCATTTACACCCACCTGTTCGGCCAAGCATGTTCCGGGCTACCTCGAGAAGTTCAGTGAGCTCACCGCCGCTGGTGTCGACGAAATCTGGTGTGTCAGTGTCAACGATGCTTTTGTGATGGGTGCCTGGGCACGCGACCTCAAGGCCGCGGGCAAGGTGCGCATGTTGGGTGATGGTGACGCCGCGTTCACCAAGGCCACCGGCTTGACGCTCGACCTGACCGGTCGTGGCATGGGTTTGCGCAGCACGCGTTACTCGATGCTTGTCAAGGACGGCAAAGTCGCCACCTTGAACGTCGAAGCTCCCGGCAAGTTCGAAGTCAGCGACGCCGGCACCATGCTGGCCCAGGCCAAGGCCTGAGGCCAGCGGCGCTCACAGCCTCGCCATGAGGTAGTGGGCGCCCGCAATCGGGTTGTGGTAGTAAGGAGGGATCTCCTCGAACCCGATCTCCTGGTATAGCGCACGGGCGGTTTCCATGTCGCTCAGGGTATCGAGCAATATGCTGCTGTATCCTGCCTGGCGTGCGGCATCCATGATGCGTTCTGCCAATAGCCGGCCGACCCCCAGCCCGCGAAAAGCCGGTCGAACGTACAGTCGTTTCATCTCGCAGGCGTTGGCGTAGTCGACGTTGTCGAGTGTGCGCATGGCACAGCAACCCGCAAGCTGCCCATCGACATGGGCCACCAGCAGGATGCCGCGGGGTGCCGCATAGTCGCCCGGAAGGTGTGCCAGCTCGGCCTCCAGGCCTTGAAAACAGAGGTCGACACCCAGCGAGCGGGCGTATTCCAGGATGAGTTCGCGCACGGATGGCAGTTCACTGGCCTCAGCGGGCCGCAGGCTTGTCGTCATGGCAATGTGGTGTAGATCAAAAGCTATTTTGGGTGAAACTCTGCAGGTCAACCGGGCTCCAAACCCTGGCGCACCATGTCATTGCCGGTCACCCGTCCTTCCTGACTCGCTGCTTCAAGAGAGATCGCATGAAACTGTCCCCGCTGTCCAGTCATACCCGCCTGCTCCTGGCCACCCTTCTGGCGCTGATGGCCTGTGTACCGTCCTGGGCCCAGGGCAATGTCCAGAACGGTCTGTACATTTCCAAGGCCGCTGGCTGTCTGGGATGCCACACCGAAAACAAGTCTGGCGCCACACCGTTCGCCGGTGGCCGGGGCCTGGAAACGCCCTTTGGCACCTTTTATGGCCCCAATATTACCCCTGACAAGCAGACAGGCATCGGCAACTGGAGCGAGGCAGACTTCACCCGCGCGCTGCGGCGCGGCGAGCGTCCGGACGGTTCGCACTACTTCCCCGCCTTTCCCTACCCTTCGTTCACCGGCATGTCGGACAAGGACATTCAGGACCTGTGGGCCTACCTCCGTTCGATTCCGCCGACAAACCGTGCCAACCGGGAGCATGCACTGGGTTTCCCCTACAAGCTGCGCTTCCTCGTGGGAGGCTGGAAGATGCTGTTCTTCAAGCCCGGCCCGCCACTGGCGACAGCGCCTGCCACTGACCCGGTGGCGCGTGGCGCCTACCTCGTCAATGTGCTTGGCCATTGTGGCGAATGCCACACGCCGCGCAACTTTCTCGGTGGTCCCGACAAAAAGGCCTTGCTGGCCGGCGCCATGATCCCGGAGGGCAAGGTCCCGAACCTGACGCCCACCCGCCTTCAGAAATGGAGCGACTCCGACCTGAAGGAGTACCTGACGACCGGAACCGCGCCCAACGGCGATGTGGTGGTCGAGCCCATGAGCGAGGTCATCACCAATACGACCAGTCAGTTGACGCCCGCCGACCTGGCAGCCATGGTTGCCTACCTTCGCACCGTCCCGCCGCATGCGGAGCCCAGCAAGAAATAGTGTTGCCGTGGCCAGTGTGTCGTGGCCAGTGGGTGGATGCACTAAACTGGACCACCCAATGCCGAAGGATCCTCCCATGGACCGCAGACAGTTCACCACGACCAGCGGCCGCTCCATCGCCGCATTGTTGGCCATGGCCTATGCACAGGCCCAGGCGCTATCCCTGTCCGACCTGACCAATGCAGAGGCCTCACAGGGCCTCAAGGCCGCGTTGGAGAAGGGTGCACTGGCTGCGGTCGCCATCCTTGGCAAGACCGACGGTTTTTTGGGCAACGACAAGGTCCGGATCCCGATGCCGGGTTTCCTGGAAGATGCGTCCAGGCTGCTCAAGTCCCTTGGCCAGGGCAAACGGGTGGATGAACTGCTGGTCTCCATGAACCGGGCTGCCGAAACAGCGGTGCCGATGGCCAAGGATCTTCTGGTCGGCGCCGTCAAATCCATGAGCGTCTCCGATGCCAAGAAGATACTCTCCGGCGGCGACACCTCGGTCACCGGTTTCTTTGCCGACAAGACCCGCGAGCCGCTGGGAGTCAAGTTCCTGCCGGTGGTCAACAAGGCCACGGAAAAGGTCGGATTGGCGGCCAAGTACAACCGCGTGGCCGAGAAGGCACAGGGCATGGGTCTTGTCAAGAAGGAAGACGCCAACATCCAGCAGTACGTCACCCGTAAGTCGCTGGACGGTCTCTATTTCATGATCGGCGAAGAAGAGAAGAAGATCCGCCAAGACCCCATCGGCACGGGAAGCGCAGTGCTCAAGAAGGTATTCGGCGCCCTCAAATAGAGGTGGGTACGCCCGATACCGGGCTTGGCGCTACAGCACCTTGGACATCTCCAGCATCAGAGCCTGCGGCAACTGTTTCAACAGGTCGAACCGCGTCACGCGGGTAGTTCCCCCGCTGCCCCAGGGAGCCACGGAGGCCGCGCCACTGTAGGCGACCTCCACCACAGGGAAGTCCGGATGGCGGGCACTCATCTGTTCGCGCAATTGGTGGAAGCGGTCGTCGTTGAAGCGCTCGTCGACGATCAGCACATCGGGAGGATCCATGGCGCAGCGCTGGGCGGCCAGAGCGGACGAAGGAACATTGTCGACCACCATGCCCATCTCCCGGCACACCCGCTTGGCATCTTCACGCAGTTTGACATCGCTGGAGATGATCAGTGCGCGGTGGCCGGCAAGCACCCGGGACGAGTCCCCGGCAGCCGACGGCAGATCCATCTCGACCTCCATTGCCGTCAGGCCCTCGAGTTCGCGCACGGTACGCGGAAACTCGAACATCATCAAGGTCTGGCCGGGTGATCGAACGCGGTCCACGGTGACGCCGAGCAGGCGACTGATCTCGGAAACCAGATACCAACCCAGCCGCTCATGCTCGGGATCCCCGGCCACTTCCCGCATCGGGGCGGCGGCGCCGATACGCAATACGGCGTGCGCAGGCCGATCCTTGATGTGCAGGGAGATCTCCAGTCTATGGCCGGGCGCCATGGTGGCATCCAGTGCTGCTTCGACCAGCGCGCTGACCAGATCCCGGTCCACGATGACGGTCGCTGGCGTGATCGTTCGCTGCAGTACAACAGTCGGGTCGATGGCCTGCATGCGGATATCGAGTTGGGCATTCAGCAACTGGTCAAGCCGGATCGGCTCGTTGTGGTGTCGCACCTCGCCATCGGCAAGCCGTGCCAGCAAGCGGCCTTGCCGGGCAATGCGGGAGGCATCTTCGATGCAGTGCAGGACAGCAACCGCATGCGGTGCCGCCGCCGGATGCGCCTTGACCAGCGCATCCATCGCCATGCGCACGCGAACCAGCACCCGGGTGAGTTCAGCTCCAACCGCACCAGCCGCCCCGAACTCCGCCCGGCGGACCTCGGCGGCGACCTCCTCCGGGCTTGGGGACTGCGGGATGCCTTCCAGAGGCGCTGGCGCCGTGCTGGAATACCGATTGTCGAATGTCATGCCATCCTCCCCTGACCCGCTGACCGGGCCATGTTCCTGCGCGAGTCGGGCTGCCGGACCGACAGCCGGGCCCAGTTTTGCCGGGACCGGGATAATCTCTCGATGCGCCTACCAATTATGACCGCTGCCTGGCTGCTGGCTGCCCTTTCCGCGACCGCTTGCGCGCCGGCTTTCAACTGGCGCCAGACCGCAATCAATGCCACCCCGCTGGCTGCGATGTTCCCTTGCAAGCCAGAGCATACGACGCGCGAGGTCAGCATGGGTGGTGTCCCCGTGGAGTTGCACATGCACCATTGCGAGACTGCCGGCGTCACCACCGCCGTCGGGCATGCGGTATTGTCTGATCCGGCGTTGGCGGGCCCGGTACTTGACCAGTGGCGCCAGGCCACGCTGGCGACCATGCGCGTTTCGGGCGTGACGCAGTCAGTCTGGAGGATGGAGCGTGCAACAGCTTTGCCGCAGGCGCTGGCCGTGGATGCCGCGGGCAGTGCAGCGAATGGACAGGCACTGATACTGAAGGCGGCCTGGTTTGCGCGGGGCACCGAGGTCTATGCCGCACTGCTGTACGGGCCTGCACTCGACCCCGAAGTGGGCGAAGTGTTTTTCGCTGGGCTGCGTTTTCCATGACCGTCCTGCCCCGGCGAGCCGCCGTTCTTGTTTTCCTGGCCTTTGCGCTGGCCTATTTCCTGTCTGCACTGATCCGTGCGATCACGGCCACGCTGTCGCCGGTATTGATGCAGGAGTTCGGTTTGCAGGCGCGCGATCTCGGCCTGCTCGCCGGCGCCTACTTCCTCGGTTTCTCGATCACCCAGTTGCCACTCGGGACCTGGCTGGACCGCCATGGCCCCCGACGTGTCCTCCTGGGATTCCTGGGTGTCGCGGTGCTGGGTTGTCTGGCCTTCTCGCTGGCTGACAGTCTGTGGGGGCTTTTTGCTGCGCGCGTGCTGTGTGGCGTGGGCGTGAGCGCCTGCCTGATGGCGCCCTTGACTGGCTACCGGCGCTGGTTTGCGCCGGCAACCCAAATGCGATGCAACTCCTGGATGCTGATGGCCGGGTCGTTGGGCATGGTCGCATCGACCCTCCCGGTGCAATGGCTTTTGCCCCTGGTCGGCTGGCGCAGTCTGTTCGTGGGGCTCGCAGCCCTGATCGCGCTGGCCATGGCCGGCGTGGCGTGGCGGGTCCCAGTCTGGGCACCAGTCAGCCCCGCGGTGGGTGACCCGGCTCCGGGCGGGTACGCCCAGGTATGGCGGCATCCGTACTTCCGTGCGCTCGTTCCGATGGCTTTTTTCTGTTACGGCGGCCTGGTTGCCGTGCAGACCCTGTGGGCCACACCCTGGATGGTCACGGTCGCCGGTTTCAGCGGGTTGCAGGCGGCCACCGGCCTTTTCTGGATCAACATGTCGATGTTGGGTGCGTTCTGGGCCTGGGGGTATGCCACGCCCTGGCTGGTGCGCAAGGGCTGGCCGGCCAACCGTTTGATGGCCTGGGGCATGCCGGTCAGCTTTGTCGTGCTGGGCGGCACCATCGTCGCAACGCAGTGGCTACCCTGGCTGGCCGGCGTGATGCTTGCGGCCTACTGTGTGAGCTGCAGCTGCGTCACGTTGTCACAACCGGCGGTCGGCATGGCGTTTCCACCTGCACTGGCCGGGCGTGCCCTGTCTGCCTTCAACCTGGTCATCTTTCTGGGGGTGTTCGTGGTGCAGTGGTCCATCGGCCTGATGATCGACGCGCTGGGGTTCATGGGACTGGCCAGACCCCTGGCCTTCCAATTGGCCATGGCGGTGTTCCTGGCTTGCTGCATGGTGTCTTATGGGTACTTCCTGCGTGCTGCAGGCCATAATCGCGCGACATGAGCACCGGCATCCTGATCGTCGCACACAGTCCCCTGGCCAGCGCCTTGCGCCAATGCGTGCTGCACGTGTTTCCCGACAGCGCAGCATCGGTCCTGGCTTTCGACATCCAGGGCGATGTGCCGTTCGACGAAACGCTGGCCGGCGTGCGGATCGCGCTTGACCAGCTCAAGGAGCCGCACAAACTGGTGCTGACCGATGTTTTCGGCGCAACGCCCTGCAACGTGGCGCAGAAAGCGGTGGACGGCAACCGTTCGCGCTTGATCGCCGGTGTCAGCCTGCCGATGCTGCTGCGTGCAGTGACCTACCGCCGGGAGCCGCTGGATGTGCTTGTGGCGCGCGCCATGGCCGGCGGCACGCAAGGTGTGATGCAGGTGGCCACGACCGCGCCCCAGAATCAGGAGAGGAAGAAAAATGATCAAGACGACAGCCACCATCAGCAATAAGCTGGGCCTGCATGCCCGGGCCTCGGCCAAACTGACAAAGTTGGCAGGCAGCTTTCCGTGTGATGTGTTCATGTCCCGCGGCGAGCGGCGGGTCAACGCCAAGAGCATCATGGGCGTCATGATGCTGGCAGCGGGTATTGGCACAGTGGTGGAAATCGAGACCCAGGGCGAACGCGAGCAGGAGGCTTCCGAAGCCCTGCGGGCCCTGATCGACGACAAGTTCGGGGAAGGCGAGTGACCTTCGCCATCCACGGTCTGGCCGTGGCCCGCGGCATCGCCATCGGGCGCGCGGTGCTGGTCGCATCCAGCCGCATGGACGTGGCCCATTATTTCGTCACTGCCGACCAGGTCGAGGCGGAGATCGATCGGGTGCGCAGGGGCCGCAATGCAGTGATCGACGAGATTCACCGCCTGCAGCGCACCATCGTGCACATGGGGCCGAAGGAGGCGCCGCACGAGTTGACGGCGCTGCTCGATGTGCACCTGATGCTGCTCCAGGACGAGGAGCTGATCCTGGGCGTGAAGCACTGGATCGCAGATCGCCTCTACAACGCCGAATGGGCGCTCACCACGCAGCTGGAAGTGATCGCCCGCCAGTTCGACGAGATGGAGGACGAATACCTGCGCGAGCGCAAGGCCGACATGGAGCAGATCGCAGAAAAGGTCCTGGCTGCCATGAAGGGTATGGCATCGCCGCTGGTTGTCCCGCCTGCCCGGCTCGCCCGCCGTCCTTCCCAGCAGGACCTTCTGTTGGATGACACGCAGGATGTCCCGTTGATCCTGGTTGCACACGACCTGTCGCCCTCCGACATGCTGCAGTTCAAGCAGAGCGTTTTTGCCGGGTTCGTGACCGATGTGGGCGGGCGCACATCCCATACCGCCATCGTTGCGCGCAGCATGGACATCCCGGCGGTGGTGGGCGCGCGCATGGCGAGCCAGCTGATCCGCCAGGATGACTGGGTGGTGATCGATGGCGATGCGGGTGTCGTCATCGTCGATCCCTCCGCCATCATCCTGGCAGAGTATGGATTCAAGCAGCGCCAGGGCGAGATCGAGCGCGGGCGGCTCGCCCGCTTGCTGCACACGCCCGCCGTGACGCTGGATGGCGAGAAGGTCGAGTTGCTGGCGAACATCGAGATGCCGGAAGATGCCGTGGCTGCCGTCAAGGCGGGTGCGGTGGGTGTTGGCCTGTTTCGCAGCGAGTTCCTGTTCATGGGCCGACAGGGCAAGCTGCCGGACGAGGAGGAGCAGTACCGGGCCTACTGTCGGGCGATCGAGGGCATGCGTGGCCTGCCAGTCACCATCCGCACGGTGGACATCGGGGCTGACAAGCCGCTGGACAAGGTCTCGCGGGAAGAGGCGCACCTCAACCCGGCGCTGGGCCTGCGCGCGATCCGCTGGAGCCTGGCGGACCCCGACATGTTCCTCACCCAGTTGCGCGCCATCCTGCGCGCAGCGAGCTTCGGCCAGGTGAACCTGCTGATACCGATGCTGGCGCATGCCAGCGAGATACGCCAGACCCTGTCACTGATCGACCATGCCCGTGCGCAGCTCGACAACCTTGGAATCGCCTACGGCCATGTGCGGGTCGGCGCGATGATCGAGATTCCGGCGGCAGCCCTGAGCCTGCGCACCTTCCTGAAGTATTTCGATTTCCTGTCTATCGGCACCAACGACCTGATCCAGTACACGCTGGCGATCGACCGCGCGGACGAGTCGGTGGCCCATCTTTACGACCCCCTCCATCCGGCGGTCCTGGGCCTGGTGGCCGGCACCATCGCAGAGAGCAACCGCCAGGGCAAGGGCGTCAGTGTCTGCGGCGAGATGGCCGGGGACGTCAGCATGACCCGCTTGTTGCTGGGCTTGGGGCTGCGCAGCTTCTCGATGCATCCGGCGCAGATCCTGGCCGTCAAGCAGGAGGTGCTGCGCGCCGATACCAGGCGCTTGCGCGACTGGGCCGATCAGGTCCTTGCGGACGAGGACCCTGCCAGCCGGATCACGATGGGCTGAGGCTGTCCCCGACACCGGCTGCATGGGCCTGCTGGTCGGCGTGGTAACTCGACCGCACCATGGCACCCACGGCAGCATGGCTGAAGCCCATGTCCCGGGCACGTTCCTCGAACATCCGGAAGGTGTCCGGGTGGACATAGCGCTTGACCGTGAGGTGGCTTGTGCTGGGCGCCAGGTACTGGCCGATGGTCAGCATGTCGATGCCGTGCGCGCGCATGTCCTGCATCACCTGCAGGATTTCGTCGTCGGTCTCCCCCAGGCCCACCATCAGTCCGCTCTTGGTGGGAATGTGCGGGAACAGAGCCTTGAATTTCTTGAGCAGGTTCAGGCTGAAGGCGTAGTCTGAACCGGGTCGTGCTTCCCGATACAGACGCGGCACGGTTTCCAGGTTGTGGTTCATGACGTCGGGCGGCGCCGCCTTGAGGATCTCGAGTGCGCGGTCGTCGCGACCCCGGAAATCGGGTACGAGGATCTCGATGCGGGTGGCAGGCGACAGCGCACGGGTCTGCCGGATGCAGTCGACGAAATGCTGGCTGCCGCCGTCGCGCAGATCGTCGCGGTCCACACTGGTGATCACCACATAACGCAGGCCGAGGCTGGCAATGGTGTTGGCCAGGTTCTGTGGTTCGTTCGGGTCGAGCGGGTCGGGCCGGCCATGGCCGACATCACAGAAAGGGCAGCGGCGCGTGCACTTGTCGCCCATGATCATGAAGGTGGCGGTACCTTTTCCGAAGCACTCGCCGATGTTGGGGCAGGAGGCTTCTTCGCACACGGTCACCAGCTTGTTCTTGCGCAGGATGTCCTTGATCTCGTAGAAGCGCGTACCGGCCGATGCGGCCCTGACGCGGATCCAATCCGGCTTCTTGAGGATTTCGCCTGGAACGACCTTCACCGGAATCCGTGACAGCTTGGCGCCAGCCTTCTGCTTCACGGTGGCATCGTAGAGGGTGCCCGGTGCAAGGTCGCGAACGCTGGGCGCGGTATCTGGATTGCTCATGGCATAGGGCCCCGCTGTTCACGGAGACAGGTAGGTGAGGAGCTTGATGCTCAGCACGGTGGCGACGTCCGCCCATGCGACCTCGACCCCGATTGTAGAAAGGTCCACGGTCTGCAGAGCGGCATACCCACACGGGTTGATGCACGAGAAGGGCTCCAGGTCCATGGCCACGTTCAGAGCGAGCCCGTGGTAGGTGCAGTTGCGGCTGACCTTGATGCCCAGCGCGGCTATCTTGCCTAGCCCTGTGAAATCGGGTGTTGTCGAGCCCGCCGGGCGCCCGGCCGCCTGTTCGGGTCGGCGTTGCGGGCGCTGCGCGAGCACCGCATGCGAACCCGGATCGTCGATGCGCACATAAATGCCGGGAGCGCCACCTACACGGTGCCCCGTCACACCGAAATGGCCCAGCGTTCGGATGGTGGCTTCCTCCAGACGGTGAACGTATTCCTTGACGAAGTAACCGGTCCGGCGCAGGTCGAGCAGCGGGTATGCGACGACCTGTCCGGGCCCATGGTAGGTGACCTGCCCGCCGCGGTTGGTGGCAACCACCGGAATGTCGCCCGGGTTCAGCAGGTGGGCGGCCTGTCCAGCGATACCTTGGGTGAAGACCGGCGGATGTTCACACATCCACAACACATCGGGTGTGTGCTCCGAGCGGGCCGCAGTCAGCGCCTGCATTGCCTCGTAGGTGGGCTGGTAGTCCACCCGGCCCAGCCATGACACGTCGGTAGCCACAAGGTCTCAGAGGACGATCTTGACCATCGGGTGGGTCGACAGGGTGCGGTACAACGCGTCGAGCTGTTCGCGGCTGGTCGCGGTAACGGTGATGGTGACACCCAGATACTTGCCGCCCGAGCTTTCCCGCAGTTCGACGCTGGCGGCGTCAAACTCCGGGTCGAACAGCTTGGCAACGGCGGTGACCGCATGGACGAAGCCATCCACACGCAGGCCCATGACCTTGATCGGGAATCGTGACGGGTAGACGATCAGGGATTCAGATTCGGGGCTCATGGCGTGCAGGGTGTGGGTGGCGGGCGGGCTCTGTGCCTCAGGCAGCCCGGGGCTGCTTGGCTGCCTGGTAGGCGGCATGCAGCCGGATGCTGATCGGGCCGCGCCGACCTTTGTGGCATGCGTTGCCGACAGGCTGGCCGTCCAGCGTGGTGATCGACAGGACTTCCTTGGTGGCGCTGGACAGCAGAAGCTCATCTGCATCCAGCATCTCGGCGCGGCTGATCCGCCGCAAGGCAAATGGCACACCGATGGCCTGGCACATTTCCTCGATCAGTCCGTAGCGGATGCCCTCGAGCACCAGGTTGTCCCTGGGCGAGCCATACACCGCACCGTTCTTGACGACCCATACATTGCTGGCGGCCGCCTCGCTCAGATAGCCGTCGCGGAGCATGACGGTTTCCAACGCGCCGGCGTCGAAACTGATCTGGCGCGCAAACACGGCGCCCAGCAGGCTGGTGCTTTTGATGTGTGCCTTCTGCCAGCGAAAGTCCTCGGCGGTCACACAGCTCACGCCCTGGGTGATTTGATCCGCAGAGGGGGTGCGCATGGTGTTGACCATCGCGAAAACGGTGGGTGTGAGGCCTGGGGGCATCACGTGGTCACGCATTGCCACGCCGCGGGTGACCTGGATGTAGATCAGCTGATCGCCCTGCTCGCAAGGGATGCCTGTGGACGCCGCATAACGGGCCAGCAATTCCTCCACCAGCGTACGCCACCCGTCCGGCGTCATCGGATTGGGAATGCGCAGTTCGCGCAGGCTTCGGCTCAATCGGGCCATGTGCTGCTCGAAGCGGAACGGACGGCCGCCGTAGACGGGAACAACCTCGTAGATCCCGTCGCCGAAGACGAAACCGCGGTCCATGACACTCACCCTGGCCTTGTTCAGGGGGGTGTAGACGCCATTGAGATAACAGGGGGTGGTGGGCAGCGTGTCGGTCATGGGCGCCATTATCAGGGTCAGTCATCCGGGGATGGAGCGGATGTCTCCACATGCAGCCTCATGCTGTGGCGCAACATTTCAACCGCCCCCGCGAATTTCTTTCATATAATCATCGGCTTTGTGAGACCTGCAAGCTGTCGGCAGGGTGCAATTCTGGAAGTCCATGATCGCTCCTGCACAATCTGACGATGATGACGACGCGGGTTTCAAGGCGCTGACAGCCGAAGAGGCGAAGCAGTTGCGTCTGAGGCATCCGCCGGTTTCTCCTTGGTGGGTGGTCGCGGGTCAACTGGTGGTGGGATGCATCGCGGCATTGGCCGCATGGGGTCTGACCGGTCGGGGCCATGTGGGTTGGTCTGTAGCATATGGGGCATTGGCGGTGGTAATCCCTGCCGCCCTGTTTGCACGAGGGCTGATGGGGCGGTTTGCATCCCTGAACCCGGCATCGGCGGCCATGGCCTTCTTCGTGTGGGAAATGGTCAAGCTTGGCGTGTCGGTGTTCTTGCTGGTGATGGCGCCGAGGATGGTGCCGGGCTTGAGTTGGGTGGCCTTGTTGATCGGCCTGGTATTGACGATGAAGATATATTGGGTGGCTTTGCTGATAGCACCCAAGAACGTGAAACACTGAGATAACGACGGACCTTACCGATGGCTGCTGAAAACGGACCTACCGCTGGCGAATACATCATTCACCACCTGACGCACTTTCAGAACGCAAAACCCAAGGCGGTTGTTGACTTCTCGGTGTTCAGTTTCGATTCCCTGTTTTTTTCGATCGTGCTGGGTGTGCTGGGCTGCTTGCTGCTCTGGCGCGCGGCGCGCAAGGCGTCCTCCGGCGTGCCGGGGCGTTTCCAGGCGGCGGTGGAGTTGCTGGTCGAGATGGTGGACTCCCAGGCCAAGGGCATCGTGCACAACGCCGAAAGCCGCAAGTTCGTGGCCCCGCTGGCGCTCACGCTCTTCGTATGGATCTTTCTGCTCAATGCCATGGATCTGCTGCCGGTCGACCTTCTCCCCGAACTCTGGAAGCTGATCTACGGTGCCGCTGGGCACGATCCGCACCATGCGTACCTGCGCGTTGTGCCGACCGCCGACCTGTCGATCACCATGGGTCTGTCGGTTGCCGTCTTGTTGATCTGCCTGTTCTACAACATCAAGATCAAGGGCCTGGGCGGCTGGATCCATGAACTGTTCACGGCGCCTTTCGGCAACCACTGGGCGCTGTACCCCTTCAACTTCGCCATGCAGATGATCGAGTTCATCGCCAAGACGGTGTCGCATGGCATGCGACTGTTCGGCAACATGTACGCAGGTGAGCTGATCTTCCTGCTGATCGCACTCATGGGCGGCGCCTGGTCGCTGTCGGCAACCGGTATCGGCCTGGCCATCGGCCACATCATTGCCGGCACCGTGTGGTCGATCTTCCACATCCTGATCATCACGCTGCAGGCCTTCGTTTTCATGATGCTTGCGCTGGTGTATCTGGGTCAGGCGCACGATCACCATTGAGCATCTGTCAGTTTTCGTTCTTGTTTTCGTTTTTCAACCAAAGTCCCTAAGGAGTCATCATGGAAGTTATTAGTTTTGTTGCACTGGCCGCCGGTCTGATCATTGGCCTGGGCGCTTTCGGCGCATGCGTTGGCATCGGCATCATGGGCAGCAAATACCTGGAATCGGCAGCACGCCAGCCGGAGCTGATGGGCGAACTGCAGACCAAGATGTTCCTGCTGGTGGGTCTGATCGACGCGTCCTTCATTATCGGTACCGGTGTCGCGCTGTGGTTTGCCACGGCCAACCCGTTCCTGGCCCAGATCGCCAACCTGCCCAAGTAAGCCCTTTCCTCCTGCTTTCCAGCACTCTCCAGAGTGTGTGTACGCTGAAACTTTGCGGGACAAATCGCCTGCCCATTTGCGCTAGCGCCTTGTCTCCAACCGACTGAGGATGAAAAAGTGAGCATCACCGGTACCTTGATAGTCCAGATGATCGTGTTCCTGATTCTTGTCGGGTTCACGATGAAGTATGTGTGGCCGCCCATCACCGCGGCCCTGGATGAGCGCGCGAAGAAGGTCGCCGACGGTCTTGCCGCCGCTGACAAGGCCAAGTCCGAGCTCTCCGCCGCCAACCAGCGCGTGGAAGCCGAACTCGCCAAATCGCGCACCGAGACGGCGGCCCGCCTGGCAGATGCCGAGCGCCGTGCCCAGTCCATCATCGAAGAGGCCAAGGCGCGCGCCACGGAAGAAGGCAACAAGATCGTTGCTGCCGCCCGGGTCGAAGCCGAGCAGCAGACCGTGAAGGCACGCGAGGCCCTGCGTGAGCAGGTGGCGGCGCTGGCGGTGCGGGGTGCGGAGCAGATTCTGCGCAAGGAAGTCAACGCCGGCGTGCACAGCGAATTGCTGACGCGCCTGAAGACCGAGCTGTAAGAGGGCGCCATGGCTGAACTCGCCACCCTTGCCCGGCCTTACGCCGAAGCTTTGTTCAAATCTGGCCAGTCGCACGGCAGCGATGCCTCAGCCTGGCTCGGGCAACTGGCTGCGATTGCCGGCAACCCGCAGCTGCTGCAGTTCGCCGACAACCCGAAGGTCACGTCAGCGCAGGTGTTCGACCTGATCAGCGGCGTCGTCAAGGGTGATCTGCCGGAGGCCGGAAAGAACTTTCTGCGCACGGTGATCGACAACGGGCGGCTCGGAGTCCTTCCGGAAATTGCCCACCAGTACCGTGCTTTGCGCAATGCCGTGGGTGGTTCTGCCGATGCCGTCGTGTACAGCGCGTTTCCGATCGATGCCGGTGCGCTGGCCGAACTGGGCGTCACGCTGGAGAGGCGGTTCGGCCGCAAGCTGAATCTGGCGGTCGAACTGGAGCCGGCCCTTATCGGCGGCATTCGGGTGGTCGTGGGCGATGAAGTGCTCGACACCTCCGTCAGGGCACGTCTGCAGCAAATGAGGGCAGCCTTGACGGCCTAGTGCTGCGAGGTTGACAGGTTGTTCCGTCTGCGCATGTTGCCCAGGCGTGTTTGATTAAAGAAAGTGAAGGAACGAGTCATGCAACTCAATCCCGCAGAAATCTCCGAACTGATCAAGAGCCGCATCGAGGGCCTGGCGGCCAGTGCGGACATTCGCAACCAGGGTACCGTGGTGTCGGTCTCTGACGGCATCTGCCGCATCCATGGCCTGTCGGACGTGATGCAGGGCGAAATGCTCGAGTTCCCCGCCGGCAGCGACGGCCTGCCAACCTACGGCCTGGCCCTGAACCTGGAGCGTGACTCGGTCGGCTCCGTGATTCTGGGTGAATACGAACATATCTCCGAAGGCGACACCGTCAAGTGCACGGGCCGCATCCTGGAGGTACCGGTCGGCCCCGAGTTGCTCGGCCGCGTGGTCAACGCGCTGGGCCAGCCGATCGACGGCAAGGGCCCGATCAATGCCAAGATGACCGACGTGATCGAGAAGGTCGCACCCGGCGTGATCGCCCGCCAGTCGGTGAGCCAGCCGATGCAGACCGGCCTGAAGTCGATCGACTCCATGGTGCCGGTCGGCCGCGGTCAGCGCGAGCTGATCATCGGCGACCGCCAGACCGGCAAGACCGCTGTGGCCATCGACGCCATCATCAACCAGAAGGGTCAGAACATGACCTGCGTCTACGTGGCCATCGGCCAGAAGGCGTCTTCGGTCAAGAACGTCGTGCGCGCCCTCGAAGAAGCGGGCGCCATGGCCTACACCATCGTCGTGGCGGCGACCGCATCCGAGTCTGCGGCCATGCAGTATGTCAGTGCCTACTCCGGCTGCACCATGGGTGAGTACTTCCGCGATCGCGGTCAGGACGCCCTGATCGTGTACGACGATCTGTCCAAGCAGGCCGTGGCCTACCGCCAGGTGTCGCTGTTGCTGCGCCGCCCGCCAGGCCGCGAAGCCTACCCCGGCGACGTGTTCTACCTGCACAGCCGGTTGCTGGAGCGGGCCGCACGTGTCAACGAAAAATACGTCGAGGACTTCACCAAGGGCGCCGTGAAGGGCAAGACCGGTTCGCTGACCGCATTGCCCATCATCGAGACCCAGGCCGGCGACGTGTCGGCTTTCGTGCCGACCAACGTGATCTCGATCACCGACGGCCAGATCTTCCTGGAGACCTCGCTGTTCAATGCCGGTATCCGTCCCGCCATCAACGCCGGCATCTCGGTGTCACGCGTCGGTAGTGCTGCCCAGACCAAGATCATCAAGAATCTCTCCGGTGGTATCCGTACCGACCTCGCCCAGTACCGCGAACTGGCCGCTTTCGCGCAGTTCGCCTCCGACCTGGACGAAGCCACCCGCAAGCAACTCGACCGCGGTGCACGCGTCACCGAGTTGCTCAAGCAGCCGCAGTACAGCCCGTTGCCGATCAGCCTGATGGGTGCCACGCTGTATGCCGTGAACAAGGGCTTCATGGACGACGTCGAGATCAAGAAGATCCTGCCGTTCGAGCATGGCCTGCACGCCTATCTGAAGGACAAACACGCCGCCCTGCTGGCCAAGCTCGAAGCCGACAAGGCCATGGACAAGGACGCCGAAGCCGAATTGTCCTCCGCCCTGGCCGCCTTCAAGAAAACCTTTGCCTGACCCTCAGGCGGATGACAACGGCGTCAACAGGCAGCAGGAGCAACTATGGCAGCAGGTAAGGAGATACGCGGCAAGATCAAATCGGTGGAAAACACCAAGAAGATCACCAAGGCCATGGAGATGGTTGCCGCTTCCAAGATGCGCAAGGCGCAGGAGCGCATGCGTTCGGCACGTCCCTACAGCGAGAAGATCCGCAACATCGCCGCCAACCTGGGCAAGGCCAATCCCGAATACGTGCATCCGTTCATGCGCACCAACGACGCCAAGGGCGCAGGCGTGATCGTGGTCACGACCGACAAGGGCCTGTGCGGCGGCATGAACACCAACGTGTTGCGTCTGGTCACCACCAAGCTGCGCGAACTGCAGTCATCGGGCGCGCCGACCGAGGCTGTCGCCATCGGCAACAAGGGCCTGGGTTTCCTCAACCGCATTGGCGCCAAGGTGGTTTCGCATGTGACGCAGCTGGGCGATACGCCACACCTTGAGAAACTGATCGGCCCGGTGAAGGTCCTTCTGGACGCGTACGCGGCCGGCAAGGTCAACGCGGTCTACCTCAGCTACACCCGCTTCATCAACACGATGAAGCAGGAGCCGGTGCTCGAGCTGCTGCTGCCGCTGTCGGCCGACAAGATGCAGGCGGAGGCGAATGCAGGCGGTTCTCAGCCTGGCTGGGATTACATCTATGAGCCGGATCCGCAGACCGTCATCGACGAGCTGTTGGTGCGTTATGTCGAAGCGCTGGTCTACCAGGCCGTGGCAGAGAACATGGCCTCCGAGCAATCGGCGCGCATGGTGGCCATGAAGGCCGCTACCGACAACGCCGGCAGTGTGATCGCCGAACTCAAGCTGGTCTACAACAAGACCCGCCAGGCTGCGATCACCAAGGAACTTTCAGAAATCGTGGCCGGCGCGGCTGCGGTTTAAAACCCCATTCATTTATCGGAGCAAAAAATGGCTCAAGTCCAAGGCAAGATTGTCCAGTGTATCGGTGCGGTGGTGGACGTGGAGTTTCCGCGTGACCAGATGCCCAAGATTTACGACGCGCTCAAGATGGATGGCTCGGCGCTCACCCTGGAGGTGCAGCAGCAACTGGGTGACGGCATCGTGCGCACGATTGCCCTGGGCTCCTCCGACGGCCTGCGCCGCGGAATGATGGTCAAGAACACCGAGAACCCGATCATGGTGCCGGTGGGCAAGGCCACGCTGGGGCGCATCATGGACGTGCTGGGTGCGCCGATCGACGAGCGCGGCCCGGTTTCCGCCACCCAGAACGCTTCCATCCACCGCAAGGCGCCTGCCTACGACGAACTCAGCCCGTCGCAGGAGCTGCTCGAAACCGGCATCAAGGTGATCGATCTGGTCTGCCCGTTTGCCAAGGGCGGCAAGGTGGGTCTGTTCGGTGGTGCCGGCGTGGGCAAGACCGTGAACATGATGGAGCTCATCAACAACATCGCCAAGGCGCACAGCGGCCTGTCGGTGTTTGCCGGTGTGGGTGAGCGTACCCGTGAAGGCAACGACTTCTACCACGAGATGGCCGACTCCGGCGTGGTGAACCTCGAGAAGCTCGAAGAGTCGAAAGTGGCCATGGTCTACGGCCAGATGAACGAGCCCCCGGGCAACCGTCTGCGCGTGGCCCTGACCGGACTGACCATCGCCGAGTCCTTCCGCGACGAAGGCAAGGACGTGCTGTTCTTCGTGGACAACATCTACCGCTACACACTGGCCGGCACCGAAGTGTCCGCGCTGCTGGGCCGCATGCCTTCCGCTGTGGGTTACCAGCCCACGCTGGCCGAGGAAATGGGCCGCCTGCAGGAGCGGATCACCTCGACCAAGGTCGGCTCGATCACCTCGATCCAGGCCGTGTATGTGCCAGCCGATGACTTGACCGACCCGTCGCCCGCCACCACCTTCGCCCACCTGGATTCCACCGTGGTGCTGAGCCGTGACATTGCCGCGCTTGGTATCTACCCGGCCGTGGACCCGCTGGACTCCACCAGCCGCCAGCTCGACCCGCAGGTCGTGGGCGAAGACCACTACAACACCGCCCGCGCGGTGCAGGGCACGCTGCAGCGCTACAAGGAACTGCGCGACATCATCGCGATCCTGGGCATGGACGAACTGGCCCCCGAAGACAAGCTGGCAGTGGCCCGCGCACGCAAGATCCAGCGCTTCCTGAGCCAGCCGTTCTTCGTGGCGGAAGTGTTCACCGGCACTTCTGGCAAGTACGTATCGCTGGCAGAAACCATCCGCGGCTTCAAGATGATCGTGAACGGCGAATGCGACCACATGCCCGAGCAGGCGTTCTACATGGTTGGCACCATCGACGAGGCGTTCGAGAAAGCCAAGAAGATGGCCTGAGGCCGATCCGGCCCGAACGCTCAAAGGAAACCATATGGCGACGATTCATGTAGACGTAGTCAGTGCCGAAGAGTCCATCTTCTCGGGAGAAGCCAGATTCGTGGCGCTGCCGGGTGAAATGGGAGAACTCGGCATCTACCCGCGCCACACCCCCCTGATCACCCGCATCAAGGCCGGCTCGGTCCGCATCGAGATGGCCGACGGTTCTGAGGAGTTTGTCTTCGTCGCCGGCGGCCTCCTGGAGGTGCAGCCCCACTGCGTGACCGTGTTGTCGGACACGGCGGTCCGTGGCAAGGATCTGGACGACGAGAAGGCCAACGCCGCCAGGCAGGCCGCCGAGGAGGCCCTGAAGAACGCCAAGGGCGAACTCGACATCGCCAAGGCACAGTCCGAACTCGCGGTGATGGCCGCCCAGATCGCGGCCTTGCGCAAGTACCGCCAGAAGAAATAAGGCCCTCGGGCCTGGCCTGGCCCGGGCCCGGCAGTTTGCGAGAGCCCCCAAGGCCAGCGCCCTGGGGGCCTTTGCTTTTGCGCGGTGTGGTCCCGATCAGCCCAGGGACGGCTGATCCGGCAACTCGTTGCGATTGGCCGCCGTCGCGCCCAGCGAAAAATGCCGGATCAGGGGCACGCTGATCTCGTCGATGGCCTGTGCGAGCCCGGTCTCGAACTGTCCCGCAGCGAAGGCCTTTGCCATGCGTTGCACCATCGCCTCCCACTCCTGCGGCCCCACGACGCCATGGATGCCACGGTCCGCGACAAGCTCGATCTCGCGCTCTGCCAGCAGCAGATAGATCAGAACCCCATTGTTATGGGCGGTGTCCCAGACGCCCAGTTTGCTGAACATCATCAATGCCCGCTGGCGCGCGAGCACCGGCAGTGGCAGCTTATGCAGGAAGTGGCGCCACAGGTAACTGGCAGGCAGGCTGGCCTCCACGAAGATCCGGATCTCGCCACTGTGCTGCTTTTCGCTGGCGGCGACCCGTTGACGAAGCCGGTCGAGGGCTTCAGGGGGCAATGTCCTGCGCGAGTCGGACTCATCGAGCCAGAGGTGCTTGAGAAAAGTCGCCAGCCGTTGGAGCATCTGCCGCCTGCCTTCCTACCAGTTGCCCGAGGCACCGCCGCCGCCGAAGTCGCCGCCGCCGCCAGAGCTGAAACCGCCACCGCCGCCGCCCCAGCTTCCACCGCTGCCGCCGCCCCATCCCCCGCCATGGCCGATCCGGTTGCCGCCAGCGCGCCATGCGCCGCTGCGCACCGGGCTGGCAAAACCTGTCAACAGGGCAAATACCAGGCCCACCAGCCCCGCCAGTCCGGCCAGTACCGCGCTGGCAGTGAGGAAGAACGCGATTCCGCCGACCCCCGCCCCCGTGGCAAGGGCGCCCAGCTTGCGTCCGAGGATGCTGCGCGCCACACCCGCCGCGATCGGCATCGCGAAAACCAGAAAGATCAACAGGTCGAACCACTGGAAATCCGGCGTGCCGATGCCGTGGGCTGGCCCTGCCACCGCAGGCAGCGGTTCACCGGCAATGCGCGCCGCCAACTGCTCGACCCCTGCCGTCAGCCCTCCGGCATAGTCGCCGCTGCGAAAGCGCGGCGTGATGGCCTCGTCGATGATGCGATTGGCGGCCAGATCCGGTATGGCGCCCTCCAGGGTCTTGGCCACCTCGATGCGCAAGGCGCGGTCATTCTTGGCCACGATCAGCAGCACACCGTCGCCGACTGCGCGCCGCCCGATCTTCCAGGTATTGGCAACCCGGTTGGCGTAGGACGCAATGTCCTCCGGAGCGGTACTGGGAACCACCAGCACCACGACCTGCGCGCCCTTTTGCGCCTCCAGCGCGGCCAGCCGGGTGTCGAGTGCGGCCTTCTGCGCGTCGTCCAGCGTCCCGGTGGTGTCGATCACCCGGGCACTCAGTGCCGGCACCGCCTGCACATCCTGGGCGAAGGCATTGATCGCGCCCAGGCCCAGGCCCAGGCCCACCAGCAGCGCCCAACGCAACAGCCAGCCGATCACCCACCCAGGGATGGGTTGGCGCCCTGGCGGGTCCGATGCACCTGCCAGAACCGGCCCTTGGGCGGCTTGCATGTCCTACTTCTTGTTGAAGTCCACCGTCGGCGGCGTGGAGATCTGTGCTTCGTTGGTCACGCTGAACGTCGGTTTCGGGCTGTAGCTGAACACCATGGCGGTCAGGTTGGTCGGAAAGCTCCGTGCCAGCACGTTGTACTCCTCGATCGTCTTGATGTAGCGCCCGCGCGCCACCGTGATGCGGTTTTCGGTGCCTTCCAGCGTCACGCGCAGATCGGCGAAGCCCTGGTTTGCCTTCAGGTTGGGGTATTGCTCCGACACCACCATCAGCCGGCTCAGCGCACTGCCCAGTTCCCCCTGAGCCGCCTGGAACTTCTGGAACGCCTCCGGGTTGTTGAGGGTTTCGGGCGTGACCTGTATCGATGTGGCCTTGGCGCGGGCCTCGATCACGCGGGTGAGGGTTTCCTGCTCGAAGTTCGCTTCCCCCTTGACCGTGGCAACGATGTTGGGCACCAGGTCCGCGCGCCGCTGGTACTGGCTGAGCACCTCGCTCCAGGCAGCCTTGGACTGCTCATCCATGCGTTGGAAATCGTTGTAGCCGCAGCCCGTAAGGCCCAGGACGGCAATGATGACCAATAAGCAGCGTTTCATGATGACCTCTCGGAATGCGCGCCGTCGCGTGACGCGTCAGAACGGTAGCATATGCGCTGCGCAGGTCGGCTTTTCAAGGCGCCAGGTGCCGCATTGCCGGCTCTGGCGCAAAATAGGCGCCTGCCGGCCGCCTGTTGACCACTTCTGCACCCTACCCCATGCCCAAAGCCAAGACCCAGGCAGCCCTTGCAGGTGGATCGGCTGACGACATCGAGGCCGCTTTCTACGAGGCACTCCAGACAGGTGACATCGAACTGCTCATGGCCTGCTGGTCTGACGACGACGAGATCGTATGTGTGCATCCGGGTGGCCCGCGCGTGGTCGGCAGCGCAGCCATACGCTCGACGTTCGACGCCATCTTCGCCAACGGCAGCATCCGGGTGTGGCCCGAGCAGGTGCGCCGCATCGAGGCCATGGCCAGCGTGGTGCACAACGTGCTGGAGCGAGTGCAGGTGATCACGGAAACCGGCCCGGCCGAGGCCTTTGTGCTGGCGACAAACGTCTACCACAAGACTGCACAGGGGTGGCGCATGGTGGCGCACCATGCCAGCCCGGGCAGCCAGAACGAGGCGCACGAGATTCACGACACTGCGCAGGTGCTGCATTGATGCACCGCTGCAGGGTCGATGGCCGTGCGCCATGGTGACCATGCCGGAGCTGAGCTACCAGGCGCCGTGGTGGTTGCCGGGCGGCAACCTGCAGACGATCTGGCCGGCGCTTGCCGGGCGGCGGGTCGAGGGCCCACCGGTCCATTTCCGGCGCGAACGCTGGACGACGCCGGACCAGGATTTCATCGATGTCGACTGGCTTCGGGCGGACGGCCCGCTGTCACAGCCGGCCGGGCTGTCCCCAGCGGCCGTGCAGCCGCCGCTGCTGGTGCTGTTTCACGGCCTGGAAGGCTCGTCTGGCAGCCACTACGCACAGGCCTTCGCCGGGATTGCGCGGGAAAAGGGTGCCGCGTTTGCCGTGGCGCATTTCCGGGGCTGCAGCGGCGAACTGAACCTGGGTCCGAGGGCCTACCATTCCGGCGACCATGAGGAGATCGACTGGGTGCTGCGCCGGTTCCGTGCCCTGCACGCCGGGCCGGTGGTGGCGGCCGGGGTGTCACTGGGCGGCAATGCGCTCATGCGCTGGGCGGGCGAAATGGGAAGCGCCGCCGGTGCCGTGGTGCGAGCGGTCGCCTCGGTCTGCGCGCCACTGGACCTGGCCGCCGGTGGCCATGCCATCGGCCGCGGCTTCAACCGCCAGGTCTATACCCGCATGTTCCTGCGGACCATGAAGCCCAAGGCCCTGCGCAAACTCCACCAGCACCCGGGCCTGTTCGACCGCGAGGCCTTGTTGCAGGCGCAGGACCTGTATGCCTTCGACAATGTGTTCACGGCGCCCGTGCACGGCTTCGCCCATACCGATGACTACTGGGCACGCGCCTCCGCCAAGCCGCACTTGCGGGACGTGGCCATCCCGGCTCTGGTCCTCAACGCCCGCAACGACCCGTTCGTACCCGCCGAGAGTCTGCCGGGCGCGGACCAGGTGTCGCGCTGGGTCCGGTTATGGCAGACCGCAACCGGCGGCCATGTCGGCTTTCCCCAGGGACGGTTTCCCGGCCACGTGCGGGCGATGCCACAGGCGGTCGGGCAATGGCTGTTCGCGCATGCGGGGTGAATGCGCCGGTTGCGCTGGGCGCCCATAATCCGGGCATGGACGACATCGTCAAACAGGCACTGGCCAAGTGGCCCAACGTGCCCCACTGCTACGGGTGGCTCGGGTTGGATGCGCGTGGCAACTGGTATTTGCGCGACAACCAGGCGCAGGCACTGGGCCCATTTGCCAGTGGCAAGCTCGAAAGCAAGGGCTCGATGCTGCGGCATGCAAAACTGATCGACTTCATCCAGCGCAACTACGACAGTGACCCCCAGGGGCAGTGGTTCTTTCAGAACGGGCCGCAGCGGGTCTATGTCGAACTCGAGGCCACGCCGTGGATCTGGCGGGTTGCGGGAGACTTCTCTGTGACGTCCCATACCGGGCAGTCTGCCCGCACCCAGCGTTGCGTCGTGGACGAGCGCGGCCATGTGTACCTGGAGACCGACCTGGGTTTTGGCCTGGTGCACACACAGGACATGGAGTCCGCAGCGGATGCGATTGCGTGCGGGCTGTGGGTGCCGGCGGCGTTCCCGATGGCTGAGTTGCCCGGGCGCTTTGCATATGTCAGGCGCCCGCAGGCCCTGGTTGCCGAGGCAGCCGCACCCGCCGCCTTGGACTGACACCGCCCAGGGCGCTGGCGGACTGGCTGACAATTACTTGCTGGCGGCGGCAGCCGGTTCGCTGGCTGCCGCAGGCGCCTTGGGGACCTCGAATTTGGCACCGCTGGCGTTGGCCATATGGACCACAGCCCGGGCGATCTCGAGGTCTTCGAAATCACCACCGCCCTGGGCAGCCATGGCGCCTTTGCCCTTCAAGGCCGAATTGAGCAGGGCCTCGTAACCGGTGGCGATGCGCGCGCCCCAGGCTGCGGTGTCGCCGACTTTCGGTGCGCCAGCCGCGCCCGAACTGTGGCAGGCAGTGCATTGAATCTTGTAGACCTCTTCGCCGTTTTTCAGTTCGCGGTTGGCATCGCGGATCTCGACGGCTCCCACTTTCTGGATGCGCTGTGCAATTGCCTTCTCGGGGTTGCTGGAGCCCGCTGCAGGCTTGTTTCCGGAGACGACAAAATACACCAGGCCGATGATGATGATCACCGGGGCCACAAACGAAAAAAACACCGTGATCAGCAGTTGCTTGGGCGTCTTGATGGGGCCGGTGTGGTCTTCCTCGTGGCTGTTGTCGCTCATGGTGTCCTCAATAGTCGGCTGGCGTGTCGGAATCAGCCGAAGATTATAGCTGTCGACCCTTTTCAAACCTCCTACAATGCGCCGCTACACAGACTGCGGCTGTAGCTCAGTGGATAGAGTATTGGCCTCCGAAGCCAAGGGTCGTGGGTTCGATCCCCGCCAGCCGCACCAGTTGATCTCGCCTCGGCCCTGCGTCCTGCAGTCCGCCTGCCTGCACCTTTCCCAGGGAAGACCGCACCCATCCGTGGCCAGTGGCCTGTTGCCCTGTAACATCTTCAGCGCAATCCCCCGCCCGCCCTCACCGCTGAAACAGCCCCCACCATGCCAAACCCCTCCACATCCATATTCCAGGGAACCCTCCCCGCCTTGATGACGCCCTGCACACCCGAGCGCCAACCGGACTTCGATGCCCTGGTGCGCAGCGCCCAGCGTCTGGTGGCGGCCGGCATGCGCGGTGTGGTGTATTGCGGCTCCATGGGCGACTGGCCGCTGCTCAGCGACGAGCAGCGCATGGAAGGTGTCGCCCGGCTGGTGGCCGCCGGTGTGCCTGTGGTGGTGGGTACCGGCGCCCAGAGCCCGGCCCGGGCGGCAGCCCTTGCAGCCCATGCGCGCGAGGTCGGTGCGCAGGGCCTGATGGTCATTCCGAGGGTGTTGTCGCGCGGCACGTCGGTGGCTGCGCAGCGCGCCCATTTCGAGGGGGTGCTGGCCGCCGGTGGCGACCTGCCGGCCGTGATCTACAACAGCCCGCACTATGGCTATGAAACCCGGGCCGACCTGTTCTTCGACCTGCGCACGCGTCATCCCAATCTGGTGGGTTTCAAGGAGTTCGGCGGCGCGGCAGCGCTGAGTTATGCCGCCAACCACATCACGAACCGCGGCGACGGCCTGGTCCTCATGGTGGGGGTCGACACCCAGGTGGTGCATGGCTTCGTGAACTGCGGTGCCGTGGGCGCGATCACCGGCATCGGCAATGCGCTGCCGGCCGAGGTGCTGCATCTGGTGGCCCTGTGCCGCGCGGCTGCGCAGGGGGACCCGGTGGCCGAACGGCGCGCGCGCGAGCTCGACCATGCACTGTTCGTGTTGTCCACGTTCGACGAAGGGGTCGACCTGGTGCTGTACTACAAGCACCTGATGGTGCTGGCCGGCCACCCCGAATACACGCTGCATTTCAATGCCGCGGATTGCCTGTCCGAGAGCCAGCGCCGCTACACCGATGCGCAGTGGGCCCGGTTCAAGGCCTGGTACGCCCAGTGGTCGGCCGGCACAGCCTGATCCGGCGTCGGCATCACCTGCAATTCCTGTGAAAACCGCGCTGGTCGTCGGCGGAGGTTTTGTCGGAGCCGCCTGCGCGTGGCAACTTCAGCGCGTGGGCTACCGCGTCACGCTGCTCGACGCCGGAGATCCGCTGCGTGCAGCCTCCTGGGGCAATGCCGGGCATCTGGCCATCGAGCAGGTCGACCCGCTGGCGTCCGCCGCCAACCTGCGCAGCCTGCCGCGGCGCCTGTTCCTGTTCGGAGGGCCGGTGGGCCTGCCGCTGCGGGATGTCGGGGCCTGGTGGCCGTTCGGCATGCGGCTGTTTGCCGCCGCATCACCGCAGCGGTTCGCAGCAGGCCGGCAGGCCCTGTCCGCTCTGCTGGCCCAGGCGATGCCAGCCTGGCGGCGTCTGGTGGCGCAGACGGACAGCGCACGGTACCTGCGCGAGGACGGCCATTTTGTTGCCTGGGAATCGCCGGCATCCGCGCAGCGCGGCAAGCGCCACTGGCTGGCTGCCGATGTCGGTGAAGCCCGTGTCGCGCCGGCCTCGCGCGACGAACTGGCGCTGCTGCGCCACCGGTTCAACGGCCGACCGGTGGACGCGGTGCGCTTCCAGCATACCGGCCAGATCCTGGACCTCGGCCCTGCGCGCGAGGGCATCGTCGCGGCCTTGTGCCAGGCTGGCGGCGCGGTGCGGATCGGACAGGCCCGAACGATACCGGTGCAGGGTGGGCGAGCCAGCGTGTCCCTCGACGACGGCAGCACCCTGGATGCCGACCTCGTGCTGGTCGCCGCCGGTGCCGGGTCGGCCGGCTTGTTGCATGCCACCGAGGGCCGCGTGCCCTTGATCGCCGAGCGGGGCTATCACCTGGAGTCGGCGCAGGTGGCGCAGGCAGGCTCCGGCCTGTTGCCACCGGTGGCGTTCGAAGACCGCTCGGTCATCGTCACCAGCTTCGCCTCTTCCTTGCGCATTGCGGGCTTCACCGAGTTTTCGCAGATGGCCTCGCCGCCGGATGCGCGCAAATGGCAGGCCCTGTCGCGGCATGCCGCTGCCCTGGGTCTGCCCATGGCAGCGGGCGCCAGCCAGTGGATCGGCGCCCGCCCGACCCTGCCCGACTACCTCCCGGCGCTCGGGCGCAGCCGTGCGGCCGGGAACCTGCTGTATGCCTTCGGTCACCAGCATCTGGGCCTCACGCTGTCGGCCATCACCGGGGAACTGGTGGCGGCGTTCGCAGCAGGCCTCCAGACGTCGGCGGATGTGCGGCCCTTCGACCTGCGCCGATTCCAGTAGGCAGGGCAGATGCGCTGGATGTCCTTCCTGTTTCGCAGCCGCCGACCTCCGAGCGTGGAGCAGAGGGCGCGGCAGCTGATCGCCGCCATCGACGCCGGTGGCCTGCCGCTGAATGCGGCCATCGTCAACGACATCGCGCGCGCCCTCGGTCTCGATGTGTCCTCCCGCGCAAACCTGCAGGACACCATTGCCCGCATCCGCGCGGCCGTGCAGCGCCTGCCGCCCTGAGACGCCGATGCGCTAGCATGCTGCCACCCCATCCCACCCTTTGTCTGACTGGACGGAGCGCGCCATGACCCAGCCCCTGCCCGCCGATACCCCTGCTGCGCAAGGCTTGTGCCCCGCGCGCCTCGCGCATGCCGGTGCCCTGCTGGCGGCCGAAGTCACCGCCGCGCGCGTGGCGGCCGCCTCGATCCTGGTTGCCCGCAACGGGCATGTCGTGCTGCACGCAGGCTACGGTGCCGCGCCGGACGCCGTGTACCTGCTGGCCTCGATCTCCAAGCCGGTGAATGCGGTCGCGCTGATGCGGCTGGTCGAGCGCGGCCAGGTGTCCCTGGACGACCCGGTGGCCATGTACCTGCCAGAGTTCGCCGGTGCGGAACGGGCGGCAGTGCGCGTGCGCGATCTGCTGACCCACACCTCGGGCCTTCCCGACATGCTGCCGAACAACATCGCCTTGCGGCGCGCACATGCGCCGCTGAGCGCGTTTGTGCAGGGTGCCTGCACCACCCTCCTGCAGTACCCGCCGCGCACCGGCTTCGACTACCAGAGCATGGGCACGCTGCTGGCCGGCGAGATCGTGCAGCGCGTGTCCGGCCAGGCCCTGCGCCTGTTCCACCAGCGCGAGATCTTCGATGTGCTGGGCATGCACCAGTCCTCGCTGGGGCTGGGTGGGCGAAGCATCGCCGACACCGTCTGGTGCGAGTACGACAGCAGCCCCGATGTCGACCTGTTTGGCGCCAACACGCCCTACTGGCGAGACATGGGCCACCCCTGGGGCGGCATGCATTCGACCGTGACCGACCTGTCGCTGCTGCTGCAGGCGTTTCTCAACGGTGGTCAGCTGCGCGGCCAGACCCTGCTGGGTCACGCCACCGTACAGCGCATGATCAGCGACCAGAACACCGCCATCGGCAAACCCTGGGGCCTGGGCTGGGGCCTGGCCACCAGCCCGGTCTGGGTCTTTTGCGGTGAGCTCGTGTCGCCGCGCACCTTCGGCCACTCCGGCGCCACCGGCACGGTGGCCTGGGCCGACCCGGACGAGCAACTGCAGTGCGTGATCCTCACTTCGCGGCCCACTGTGCATGACGACGGCCGCCTGTTGCGTGTGGTGTCCAATGCGGTTGCCGCATCGCTTCTTCGGTGAGCGATCCGCGCGTGCTGGTTGCGGCGCTGGAGCGCCAGGCGGACTCCCGGCGCGTGCTGGTGGCGGGCAGCGAGGTGTGCTGGCGCCGCTTCGGTCGCGGCCCGTATCTGGTGCTGCTGCATGGCGGCCATGGCAGCTGGTTGCACTGGGTGCGCAACATCGAATTCCTGGCGCGCGATTTTTCGGTCTGGCTGCCGGACCTGCCCGGGTACGGCGACTCGCAGATGGCGCAGCCGGCCGGTGATCTTGAGGCGCTGGTTGCGGCCACGGCGGCATCGCTGGATGCGCTGGTGGGCGCCGGCACGCCGGTGCGGCTGGCGGGTTTCTCCTTTGGTGGCCTGGTGGCCACGCGGCTGGCGGCCCTGCGTGGCAAGGTCACGCATCTCGCGCTGCTGGGCAGCGCCGGACATGGCACGACGCGCCGTCCCCGCGGCAAACTGCTGGACTGGAAGGCCGCCGCCACATCGGGCGACGCCGCTGCCCTGGAGACCATCATGCGGCACAACCTCGGCGTGCACATGCTCCATGCCCAGGGCGACGCGATCGACACGCTGGCATTGCATGTGCATACGGTGTCCTGCCTGCACACCCGCTTCCGGAGCCGGCATCTGTCGCTGGGCGCGCAGATCGGCCCCACGCTGGAGGCACTACCGGCGCGGCTGTGGCTGGCCTGGGGCGCGCATGACCTCACGTCCGATCCGCCGGCCGTGATGCGTACCCTGGCCGCAGGGCATCCGGCGCGCAGCGCCCTTATCATCGACGGCGCAGGCCACTGGCTGCAGTACGAACACGCCGAGACCGTCAACCCGCTGCTGCGTGACTGGCTGCAGTCCTGATCCACTCCCCCATCTCCATTTCGCCCCCCACACCATGAGCCAGTTGTTCACTCCCTTTTCCATCGGCCCGCTGGCCCTTCCCAACCGCATCGTGATCGCGCCGATGTGCCAGTACTCCGCCGACGAAGGCCAGGCCACCGACTGGCATCTCATCCACCTCGGTGGACTGGCGCTGTCGGGCGCCGGCCTGCTGATCCTGGAGGCGACAGCCGTCGAGCCAGCCGGGCGCATCACGCTGGGCGACCTGGGCCTGTACAACGACGCCACCGAGTCGGCGCTGGCCCGTGTGCTGTCCAGCGTGCGCAAGGTTTCGCCGATGCCGATCGGCATCCAGCTCGCCCATGCGGGGCGCAAGAGCTCCAGCTGCGTGCCCTGGGAGGGCGGCCTGCAGGTCCGCCCCGACGAGCCGGGTGGCTGGCAGTCCGACGCACCCAGCGCAATGCCGCACGGCGCGCAGGAGGCGCCACCGCATGCGCTGGACGCCGCCGGTCTGGCACGGGTGCGCCAGGCCTTCGCAGACTGCGCGCTGCGCGCCCATCGGCTGGGGCTGGACCTGATCGAGCTGCACGCCGCCCATGGGTATTTGCTGCACCAGTTTCTCTCGCCGCTGTCCAACCAGCGGGCAGATGCTTATGGCGGGTCACTCCAGAACCGAATGCGTTTCCCGCTCGAGGTGTTCGACGCAGTGCGCGCGGTGCTGCCCCCGGATTTCCCGCTGGGCGTGCGGATCTCGGCCACCGACTGGGTGGACGGCGGTTGGGACCTCCCCCAGAGCGTCGCCTTCGCGCAGGCGCTGCATGCGCGCGGCTGCAGCTTCATCCATGTCTCCAGCGGTGGCGTCTCGCCCTTGCAGAAGATCGCGCTGGGTCCGAAGTACCAGGTCGGCTTTGCCGAGACCATCCGGCGCGAGACCGGCCTGCCCACGATGGCGGTGGGCCTGATCACCGACCCGCACGAGGCCGAGGCGATCGTCAGCAGCGCTCAGGCCGACATGGTGGCCCTGGCGCGCGGCATCCTGTACGACCCGCGCTGGCCCTGGCATGCCGCTGCGGCGCTCGGCGCGCAGGTGCAGGCGCCACGGCAGTACTGGCGCGCGCAGCCGCGCGGGGTCTCCGACCTGTTTGCCAACGCCCGCATCGGTCAGCGCTGAGGCTCTGGCGGCCAGAAGCGGCAGGACACCCCGTGCCCCGGGCCGATCCGGTGCCAGTGGCGCGTGCCGGTGGATGCGTGGTGTTCGCCAAAGCGGCAGGTCTCGCCGCTGTCGCGGTGGGCATGGAAGTCCAGCTCCGACGGCGCGAGTGCCAGGCGTTCGCGTTGCAGGGCCGGGTCTGGCACGGGCACAGCGTCGAGCAGGGTGCGGGTGTACGGGTGTGCTGGGGACTCGAAGACCTGCTGCGCCGTGCCGAGCTCGACGATCTGCCCGCCGAACATCACGGCCACCCGGTGCGCCACATGCCGCACCATGGCCAGGTCATGGGCGATGAACAGGTAGGACAGGCCCAGGCGTTCCTGCAGCGACCTGAGCAGCGCCACGATCTGGGCCTGCGTGCGCACGTCGAGCGCCGAGACGGGCTCGTCGCAGACCACGAAGTCCGGGTTGACCGCCAGTGCGCGCGCAATCACGATGCGCTGGCGCTGCCCGCCCGAGAATTCATGCGGGTAACGCCGCACCACATCGGGATCGAGGCCGACGTAGGTGAGCAGCTCGGCCACGCGCTGCGGCATCTGTGCCTCGGGCACCGAGCGGTGGACCCGCAGCGGCTCGGTCAGCGTGGCGCCCACGCTCATGCGCGGGTTCAGGCTGGAATAGGGGTTCTGCAGCACGAACTGCATGTGCCGGCGCATCTGGCGCAACTCCCCCCGGGGCAGCGTGGTCAGCTCGCGTCCGAGCAGCTGCACCGAACCGCCGCTCACCGGCTGCAGCTGCAGGATGGCCCGCCCGGTCGTGGTCTTGCCCGAGCCCGATTCGCCGACCAGCCCGAGCGTCTCGCCGCTGCGGATGTCGAAAGAGACCTTGTCCACCGCCTGCACCGGCCCCTTGCCGCGCCGGGCCGGGAACACGACCGACAGGTCCTGCACAGACAGCAGCGGAGCGGTCGGGGCTGTCATGCCGGCCTCGTCGCGCTGTCCAGCCGAGGCACGGCGTCTAGCAGTGCGCGGGTGTAGGCATGCCGGGGGGCTGCAAACAGCGTGTCCACCGGGCCGGACTCGACGATCTCGCCGTCCAGCATCACATAGACCCGCTCCACCATGCCGGCGATCACGCCGAAGTCGTGCGTGATGAGCATCAGCGCCATGCCCAGCTCCCGGCGCAGGCGCATGAGCAGCCGCAGGATCTGCGCCTGCACCGTCACGTCCAGGGCGGTGGTGGGTTCATCGGCAATCAGCAGGTCTGGCTCGCAGGACACCGCCATCGCGATCATCACCCTCTGGCGCATGCCCCCCGAGAACTGGTGCGGGTAGTCGTCCACGCGCCGGGCCGGATCGCGGATGCCCACCAGGCGCAGCAGATCGACCGTGCGCTTTCGCGCTGCCTGCGCGGATGCGCCGGTGTGCCGGCGCACCATGTCGTCGATCTGAGCGCCGACACTCATCACCGGGTTGAGCGAGCTCATCGGGTCCTGGAACACCATGGCGATGCGCCGGCCGCGGATGTCGCGCATCTGCGCTTCCGGCAGTTGCAGCAGGTCCTGCCCGCGGTAGTGGATGGCGCCGTCGAGCTGCAGCGAGGAGCCCTCGGGCGCCAGGCGCAGGATGGCCCGCGCGGTGACACTCTTGCCGCAGCCAGACTCGCCCACGAACCCGACGGCCTCACCGGGCGCGATGTCGAACGAGATGCCCTTCACGACCCTGGACGTGACGCCCTCGCGGGTAAAGCGCGCGCCCAGCCCGCGCACCTGCAGCAAGGGTTCTGCATGCGCCATCAGCGGCTCCCCACGTCCAGCACCTCGCGCAGGCCGTTGGCCAGCACGATGAAGGTCATGGTGGCGAACACGATGGCTGCCGCAGGGCCGATCACGGTCAGGGGCGCGAGCTCCATGAACTGGCGTGCCTCGGACAACATGCCGCCCCAGTTCGGATCCGGCGGCGGCGGGCCGATGCCCAGGAAGGACAGGGCGGTGACGGTGAAGATGGTGTTGGCCAGCGTCAGGCTGGTCTGCACCAGGATGGGCGAGATCACCATCGGCAGCACATGCCGGGTGGCGATCGCGAACTCGCCCACGCCCACGCTGCGCGCCGCCTCGACATGGTCCCAGCGCTTGACGCTGAGCACCGGCCCGCGCACCACGCGCGCCAGGGTGGGCGTGTACACGATGGCAATGGTCAGGATCAGGTTGGGCACGGTGGGCCCGAGGGCGGCCACGACGGCAATGGCCAGCAGGAACACCGGGAACGCGAAGATGATGTCCAGGGTGCGCATGATCAGCTCGTCCACCAGGCCGCCGACATAGCCCGACAGCAGTCCCAGCACCAGGCCGGCCGCGACCGCGATCGACACCGCCACGAAGGTGATCAGCAGCGTGGTGCGCCCGCCGATGATGAGCCGGCTCAGCACGTCGCGGCCGATGGAGTCGGTGCCCAGCCAGTGTGCGGCGCTGGGGCCGGCCAGCGAGTCGGGCGAGGTGGTGGCTGCGCCGTGGGGCGCGATCAGCGGCCCGAACAGCGTGACGACCAGCATGCCCACCAGCATCACCAGGCCCAGTGCCAGGAGCACGCGGCCGCGGGCACGTGGGCGCCGGGGTTCAGCCGCATCAGTCATACGAGACCCGGGCATCCACCCGTGCATAGGCGATGTCGACCAGCACGTTCATCAGCAGCACGATCGTGGCCGCCACCAGCACGATGGCCTGGATCACCGGGTAGTCGCGGTTGCTGATCGAATCGAACAGGTACTGCCCCATGCCGGGGATGGTGAAGATGGTCTCGATCAGGATGCTGCCGCCCAGCAGCGAGGCCAGCTGCAGGCCGGTCACGGTGATGACCGGCGTGAGCGCATTTCGCACCAGGTACTGCAGCAGGATGGTGCGCCGGTGCAGGCCCTTGGCGCGGGCCACCATCACGAAGTCCTGGCTGGAGACCTCCAGCACTGCGGCGCGGGTGTTCTCGGAGATCGTCACCGACACCGCCAGCGCCAGGGAAATGGCCGGCAGCAACAGGCTGCCGAGGTTGGCCAGCGGATCGGTGAGGAAAGGCGTGTAGTTGAAGATGCCGATCTCGGGGAAATACAGCCCGGCCAGCAGCACGATCAGGGTGGCCACCACGAAGTTGGGCACAGCCAGCATCAGGCCGTTGAGACCACGCACCACCCAGTCGGTGCGCCCGCGCAGCCGGGCCGACAACAGGCCGCTGGTGGCCCCCATCAGCATGGCCAGCAGGCCGGCCATCAGCGTCAGCTGCGCGGTGACGGCCAGGCGCGGCAGGAGCTCGCCCAGCACCGGCTTGTGGGTCACGAAGGAGTCGCCGAAGTCGCCGCGCAGGATGCGGCCGAGCCAGTGCAGGTATTGCTCCCATACCGGTCGGTCCAGGCCCAGGCTGCGGCGGATGGTCTCCAGCGCGTCGGGGGTCAGCTCGGTGGTGCCGGCCGATGCCTGGGCGAAGTCACCCGGCAGGGCCCGCATCAGCACGAAGGCCACCACCGACACGCCCAGCAGGATCGGCAGCATCCAGGCCAGGCGCACCAGCACCACGCGGGCCATGCTTTACTTGTCGATCCAGGTGGTGCGCACGAAGGTGCGGATATTGGCCGCCAGCGCGACATAGCCCTTGACGTACTTCCACCAGGCTTCCCAGCGCAGCGGGTACTGGTAGATCTGCAGGATGTAGGCCTGGTCGGCGATGTGTTTCTGGATCTGCTGGTAGGCCGCGGCTCGCTTGGCGTTGTCCAGGATGGAGCGGGCATCCTCGATCATCTTGTCGAGCTGCGCGTCGGCCATGCCGATGCCCTTGCCCTGCGTGCCGGTGGAGAGAAGCCGGGAGACGATGGCGTCCGGGTCGGGGCTCCAGCTCAGCGCGATGGACATCAGGGTGTACTCGCCCTTGAGCCACAGCGCAATCAGGGGGGCGGTCTCCATCGGCTTGATGTTGACCTTGATGCCTGCGGCCGCCCACTGCTGCTGCAGCACCTGGGCACACTGCACGTCCAGCGCATTGGCGGCCACCACGATGTAGTCGCCGATGTCGATGCCGCTGGCGTAGCCGGCTTCTGCCAGCAGCTTCTTGGCTGCCGCGACGTCCGTCTTGTAATAGGGCATGGGGCTGACGCCGTCATACCCGCCCACCTGGCTCTCCGGCACCATCGCGCCCACCTTGCCCGAGCCGCCCAGCACGGTCTGCAGGCAGGCCTTGCGGTCGGTGGCCAGGCTCAGGGCGCGGCGCACCCGGACATCGTTGAAGGGTTTGGCCTTGAGGTTCATCCAGACCGGGAAGGTGCGCGAGGTCTTGCCGGGTGCCGAGACCAGGTCGGGCGAGGTCTTGACGATCTGGGCCGAGACCTTCGGGTCCTTGAACCAGGTCATGTCGATCGCCTTCGAGCGCAGCGCCGAGGTGATCGAGGCCTGGTCCTTGAAGAACTTGAACACCACCGTGCCCAGGTAGGGCTGCTTCTCTTCGTAGTAGTTCGGGTTGGCCTTCAGCGTGAACTGCTGGTTCGGCTCGTAGGACTCGAACACGAAGGGACCGGTCCCCACCGGCTTGGTCTTGAGGTCGGTCACGCCCTTGGGCACGATCACACCGTTCGGATTGGTGGCCATGTAGCTCAGGAAGGTGGCGCTGGGCGCCTTCAGCTCGAACTTGACGGTGTGCGCGTCGATCACCGTCACCGCCTTGATGCCGGCGAACAGCACCGCGCTGGGGCTGGCGCTGGCCGGGTCGAGGATGCGGTCGAAGGTGTGCTTGACGTCCTCGGCGCTGAAGGTCTGGCCGTTGTGGAACTTCACGCCCTGGCGCAGGCGGAAGATGTAGGTGGTCTCGTTGGGCGTGAGGTAGCCGGTGGCGAGGTCCGGCTCGATCTTCATCTCGGCATTCCAGCGCAGCAGGCCGCTGTAGAGAAGTGCCGTGAAGTCGTAGGACGAGAACGCGGTGAGCGTGACCGGGTCCAGGCCGATCGGGTCGGCGTCGGCGCCGATCGTCAGCGTGCCGCCACGCTTGGGGGCGCCGGCCTGGGCCAGTGCCATCGGGCTGAGCGTGGCCAGCGCGCCCCCTGTCAGTGCCAGCTGCAGCAAGCTGCGCCGCTGCAGGCCATCGGCTGCGGCGGGATGTGCGTCGTCGAGTGCCAGTTCGGGGTCGGGATTCGTAGCCATGGAGCGTCCTAGGTTGCGTGGGTGGCGGGGGCGTGCAGTGCGACCGGAGGAGGGGCGATGGCGGCATGCGGTCGCGGGCAACGCGCTTGTCTTTCATCATAGTCATTGCATCGGCGTACTGTGTCTGACCGCATGTTTCACCGCACGAAACGTGGATTGCGCCGTGTTGCGCCGCCCACGCGCCCGCCGGCGTGCCGGGCACCGCACAATGCGCGATCACCCCGATGGCCCATCCGGAGACCTGTCCATGATCCGTATCGCAACTGCTGGTTATCAGCATGAATCCAATACCTTTTCCTCCATTCCTGCCAGCCTGGACCTGTGGCGGCGCTCCGGCATCCTGGAGGACGCAGCGTCGATCTGGGCCGAATACGCCAGCTCGCAGTCCACGCTGGCCGGTTTCTTCGCCGAGGCCGGGGAGCATCCCGACGTCGAGCTGGTCCCGCTGTTCTTCACCCGCCTGATGCCGATGGGTGCGATCACGCCTGAAGCCACCGATTTCATCTTCGACCGCATCATCGCCGCGCTGCGCGACAACGGCCCCTGGGACGCGGTGCTGCTGCCCCTGCATGGCGCGGCAGTGTCGGCCAGCCACCCCGATGCCGACGGTGAACTGGTGCGCCGAGTCCGCGCGCTGGTCGGCCCCCGGGTGCCGATCGGGGTGGCTCTGGACATGCATGCCAACATCGCGCCACAGCTCGTGTCCAACGCCGACATCGTCACTGTCTACCAGACCAATCCGCACATCGATGCCTTCGAGCAGGCCCGGCACTGCGCGCAGCTGCTGCTGCGCACCGTGCGCGGCGAGATCCGCCCCACCAGCGCCCTGGAGATGCCGCCGCTGCTGGTCAACATCCTGTGCCAGGGCACGGCCGATGCCCCGATGCGGGATCTTCTGCGCGAGGCGGCGGCCCAGGCGCAGCGGCCTGGCGTGTTGTCGGTCAGCGTGGTCGAGGGCTACCCGTATGCGGATGTGGCCGAGATGGGCATGTCCTTCATCGCGATCACCGACAACGATCCTGCCCTTGCGCGCGAGGTGGCCAGCACGGTGGCCCTGGCGGCCTGGAACATGCGCGAGGCGCTCAACCACGGCGCCCCTTCCATCGACGAGGCGCTGATGCGCGCCCGGGCCGCCATACAGGGGCCGGTGGTGCTGTTCGATGTCGGCGACAACGTGGGCGGCGGCAGCCCGGGCGACTCCACGCACATCCTGCATGCCGCGCGGCGGCTGGGCGTGGCCGACTTGCTGCAGGCCGTGTGTGACCCCGAGGTGGTGGCGCTGGCGCAGGCCGCCGGTGTCGGCGGGCGCATCGACGCTGCCGTGGGCGGCAAGAGTGACGGCATGCACGGCGCGCCGTTTCCGGTGCAGGCCACCGTCACCGCGCTGAGCGATGGCCGCTACGAGGAGACCGGCCCCACGCACGGCGGCTTCCGCTTCTTCAACGACGGGCCCAGCTGTGCCCTGCGTACCGACGACGGCTACACGCTGGTGCTGACCTCGCGCAGCGCCGGCTCGTCGAGCCTGCAGCAGTTCCGCGCCCTGGGCATCGAGCCGACACAGATCAAGACCATCGTTGCCAAGGGTGTGCATTCACCGCGCCCCGCCATGGAGCCGATCGCCCGCGAGCTGATCTGGGTCGCAACGCCGGGGGTGACCACGGCCGATCTGTCGACCTTCACCTACCGGCACCGGCGGGTGCCGCTGTACCCGCTGGAGCGGCACACGGTGTGGCCCTGAGCGACAGCCCGTGACCTGGTCCGGGCGGCAAGGCCTGCTGCGTCACGGGTTCTGCAGCGCCCGCAGCAGCTTCAGTCCACCCCGCCCATTCACCGGCTGCCCCAGCCGCGCCTGCTCGATCCGGATGCCCGCCCGGCTCTTGTCTCCCAGCATGCCGTCGACCTCGCCGATGTCGTGGCCGCGCAGCACCAGCAGCCCCTGCAGTTCGCGCCGCTGGGCCCGTGACAGGCCCGGGTCGTCGGTCGGCCAGGGGGTGGTGAACGGGCCGCCACCGCGCAGGCGGTCGCTCAGGTGGGCAATCGCCAGGCCGTAGCTCTCGGCGGCGTTGTAGCTGTAGACGGCGTCGAAGTTGCGCAGCACCAGGAAGGCCGGGCCGCTGGCGCCGGCCGGTGTCATCAGCCCGGCGTTGCCAAGGCCCTGCGGCAGTGGCGCGCCGTCCACCCGCTGCAGGCCCCGGCCGGCCCAGTCCGCCATGCTGCGCTTGGTACGGCGTCCCTCGCCGCTGGTGCTGAAACCGGCTGGCAGCTTCACCTCGAAGCCCCAGGGCTGGCCGTTCTGCCATCCGGCCCGGGCCAGGAAGTTGGCGGTCGAGGCCAGCGCATCGGCGGTGTTGTCCATCAGGTCGCGCCGGCCGTCGCCGTCGAAGTCCACCGCCAGCCGCTCGAAGGTGCTGGGCATGAACTGCGTGTGGCCGAAGGCGCCGGCCCAGGAGCCCACCAGGCGCTCCGGCGCGACATGACCGGCCTGCAGGATGCGCAGCGTGCTGTAGAACTCGCCACGGAAATACGCCTGGCGCCGGCCGAAACAGGACAGTGTGCCCAGCGCCTGCACCAGCGGGTATTTGCCGAAGGTCTGGCCGAAGTTGCTCTCCACGCCCCACACCGCCACCACCGTGGCGGGGTCGACACCATAGCGCTGCTGTACCTGTGCCAGCGTGTCGGCATGGCGTTGCAGCATGGCCCGCCCCTCGGCCACACGTTCGTCGTCCACCAGGCCGGCCAGGTAGTCCCAGATGGCCGTGGTGAATTCAGGCTGGAAGTTGAGCTTGTCGATCACGCTCATGTCGGGCACCAGGCCCTCGGTGTGCCGCGTGAAGGTGGCTTCCTGCACGCCCGCCGCACGGGCGGGTGCGCGCAAGCTGTTCAGGCAACTGCTGAAGTCGGCAGCGTTCTGCGCCTGTACCGGCAGCGCGAGCAGGGCGGCGCACAGCAGGAATATGGTTCGGTAGTGCATCTCGGGCAGGTCCATGGCGGGGGGTGGATGCCGTGGCGCTTTTCGGTGATTGTGGGGCTCAGGCCTCGGGGTCGGGTGCGTTCCTGAGCGCCAGTGCCGCATCGTACAGCGCGTTGCGCGACTGGCCGGTGATCTCGGCCGCCAGCCGCACTGCCGACTTCAGCGGCAATTCGGCCAGAAGCAATTGCAGCACGCGGGTATCGGTGCCGGCCTCGGCAGCCACGGGCGCCGGATGCAGGACCAGCACGAACTCGCCCCGCACCCGGTTGGGGTCGGCGGCCAGCCAGTCCGGCAGCGCCTGCGCAGCCAGCGTGGTGATCTGTTCGAACTGCTTGGTGAGCTCGCGCCCGACCGTGATGCGACGCGCCCCCAGGCCCGCGAGTGTCTGTGCTGCGGCCTCGATGCGGTGGGGCGCTTCGAGCAGCACCACGGCACGGGGTTCTGCGGCCAGCCCGGCTGTGGCTGCGCTGCGCTCGCCCGCCTTGCTGGGCAGGAACCCCGCAAACACGAAACCGGCCACCCGCGGCTGGGCGAGATCGATGCCGGCCACGCTCAGCGCCGCAGTCACGCTGCTGGGGCCTGGAACCGGCACCACGGCCAGGCCCGCCTGGGTGGCCACTGCCACCAGCCGGGCGCCGGGGTCGCTGATCGCGGGCGTGCCGGCATCACTCACATAGGCCACGCGCTGGCCCTGGCGCAGACGTTCCACCACCTGTGCCGCTGCCTCTGCCTCGTTGTGCTGGTGCAATGCCAGCAAATGCGCGCTGCTGCGTTCCAGGCCATAGGCCCGCAGCAGGGTCTGGGTGTGGCGCGTGTCCTCGCAGGCCACGGTGTCCACCAAACTGAGGATGTGCAGCGCGCGCAGGCTGATATCGGCCAGATTGCCGATGGGCGTGGCCACCAGATACAGGGCGCCCTGCGGATAATGCTGCAAGGCTGCGGCTTCGTGGGCGGCAGCAAGTGCCGGTGCGTAAGGTGAGGTCAATGCTGGAATCCAGGTTCGGGAAGGACACGCATTTGTTGCCGACAGCCACGACCAAGCAGGCCGGGGACGCCGCCGAGGACCGCGCACTGCGCCACCTGCAATCGGCAGGGCTTGGGCTGGTCACGCGCAATTATCGGACGCCCGGGCGCGGCGGTGGCGAAATCGATCTGGTCATGCGCGCACCGGATGGCACCCTGGTGTTCGTCGAGGTGCGCGCGCGCCGGGCCCTGGCGCATGGAGGCGCAGCCGCCAGCATCGGCAGCGTCAAGCGCCGGCGCATCGTGCTGGCGGCTCGCCATTACCTGATGCGTCTGCGCACGCCACCGTCCTGTCGTTTCGACGTGGTGGTCATCGATGGCGACACGCTGCAGTGGCTGCGCGCCGCATTCGATGCCGATTGACGCATCCTTGTACGGCCTTTACATCCCGTTGCCGGTGCGACGGTTATCATGCCTCCCATGCTTGAGCAGCGCATCGAACAGCATTTCATAGACAGCGCAGACCTGAAATACCAGTCGGCCCAGGTATTGAGCAAGCCGATCGCCGCCGCCGTGCAGGCCCTCATGGTGTGCGTCACCAGCGGCGGCAAGGTGCTGGCCTGCGGCAATGGCGGCAGTGGCACCGTGGCCCAGAGTTTCGCCGCCGGGTTTGTGGGCGGCTTCGAGCGCGACCGGCCCGAGCTCGCGGCCATCGCGCTGGCTACTGACAGCGCCACCCTCACGGCGATCGCCAACGGGCATGCATTCAGCTCGGTGTTCTCGCGCCAGGTCCGCGCGCTGGGTGGCTCCGGGGACGTGCTGCTCGCGATCTCTGCCGACGGCAATTGCGCGAACCTGCTCGACGCGATCCAGGCCGCCCATGAGCGCGAAATGGTTGTCATCGGCCTGACGGGCCATGGTGGCGGCCGCATGGCACAGGCCCTGGGTGACACCGATGTACATGTCTGTGTGCCCCACGACCGGCCTGCCCGGGTGCTCGAAGTACAGATGCTGGCCTTGCACTGCATGTGCGATGCCGTCGACACACAACTGCTGGGTGAACAGGAGGAACCTACACCATGATGACCCGATCCCGTCGAGTTTTTGCCACAGCGCTGGGCGCTGCCAGCCTGGGCGCCGTGCTGAGCGGCTGTGCCCCGATCATGATCGGGACGGCCGCCGTCGGGGTGCTGGTGGCCACCGACCGCCGCACCTCCGGCGCCCAGCTCGAGGACGAAACCATCCAGCTGCGCGCCGCCGGCCGCATTCGCGAGAGCGTGGGTGACCGCGTCCATGTGAATGTCAACAGCTACAACCGCCAGGTACTGCTGACCGGCGAAGTGCCCAACGCCCAGGACAGGCAGCTGGTGGAGCAGATCGTCTCGCGCGTCGAGAACGTCCGCGCGATCGTCAACGAGCTCGGCGTGATGGGCAACTCGACGCTGACGCAGCGCTCCTCCGACTCCCTGATCACCGGCCGCGTCAAGGCGGCCATGGTCGACGCCAAGGACATCTTCGCCAACTCGTTCAAGGTCGTGACCGAGCGTGGCACCACCTACCTGATGGGGCGGGTCACGCAGCGCGAGGCCAACCGCGCCACCGAGATCACGCGCAGCATCTCCGGCGTGCAGCGGGTCGTGCGTGTGCTGGAGATCATCTCCGAAGAGGAATTGCAGCGCACCTTGCCGCAGGAGCCTCCCAGGCCGGCGGCCTCTGCACCGAGGCCCTGACCCGGTACCCCGCGCGGCAGCGGAGCGGGGCTATCCAGAGGCCGCCGCGCACGGCCGCCCGAAGCGGCCGGCCTGCCCCCCAGTGGGGCTGAGGCCTGCGGCTCCATGTCCGCCAGCGCGGGCGTGGACGGGCCCGAAGGGGCGCCTGCCTCTGGCAGCGCCACGGGTCGGCCGGTTACACGCAGTGAACCGGACAGACAGGGGGCGTCTTCTACTTCAGCCGCTTGATCAGGCTGGAGGTGTCCCAGCGCTTGCCGCCGAGCTGCTGCACGTCGCCGTAGAACTGGTCGACCAGCGCCGTGACCGGGACCCGAGCGCCGTTGCGCCGGGCCTCGTCGAGCACCAGGCCGAGGTCCTTGCGCATCCAGTCGACCGCAAAACCGAAGTCGAACTTGTCGGCCACCATGGTCTTGCCGCGGTTGTCCATCTGCCAGCTCTGCGCCGCGCCCTTGCCGATCACGTCGAGCACCTGGTTCATGTCCAGCCCGGCCTTCTGGCCGAAGGCGATGGCTTCGCTCAGGCCCTGCACCAGGCCGGCGATGCAGATCTGGTTGACCATCTTGGCCAGCTGGCCGGCGCCGCTGGCGCCCAGCAGCGTGAACGCGCGCGAGAAGGCCATGGCCGCCGGGGCCACGGATTCGAAAGCCGCTGCATCGCCGCCACACATGACCGTGAGCATGCCGTTCTGTGCACCCGCCTGACCGCCGGAGACCGGTGCGTCGATGAACTGAAGCCCCCGCTTGCGCGCCTCGGCATCGAGCTCGCGCGCCACATCGGCCGAGGCCGTTGTGTGGTCCACGAAGATGCTGCCCGGGCGCATGCCGGCGAATGCGCCGTCTGCGGCGCGGGTGCCGTCACCGAGGTCGGCGCCCAGGGTGACGCTGCGCAGGTCGTCGTCATTGCCGACACAGCAAAAGACGATGTCGGCCCCGGCAGCTGCCTCGCGCGGCGTGGCGGCGCTGCGCGGGCCGGGGGTTGCGGCGTATTCGGCGCACCAGGCGGCGGCCTTGGCGCCGCTGCGGTTGTAGACCGTGACCGCGTGTCCGGCCAGTGCCAGATGGCCAGCCATGGGGTAACCCATCACCCCGAGTCCGAGAAAGGCGACGGTTCGCGACGGAGCGGCGGAGTAGGTCTTGGGATTGGTGCTTGGCATGGAGTGGGGTGAATCAGACGATGGCGAAGTTCTCGGTGCCCGCGCTGAGGTCCTGGGTGCGGCCGCGCTGGCTGTTGAGCTTGATCTGCAGGCGCAGGTCATTCAGGGAGTCGGCGTTGCGCAAGGCGTCCTCGTAGGAGATGACGTTGTTCTCGTAGGCGTCGAACAGCGCCTGGTCGAAGGTCTGCATGCCCAGGTTGCGGCTCTTCTTCATGACCTCCTTGATCTCGGAGACGTCGCCCTTGAAGATCAGGTCGGACACCAGCGGCGTGTTGAGCATCACCTCCACGACAGCGGTGCGGCCCTTGCTGTCCTGCTTGGGGATCAGCCGCTGCGACACCAGCGCCTTGAGGTTGAGCGAGAGGTCCATCAGCAACTGCGAGCGGCGTTCTTCCGGGAAGAAGTTGATGATGCGGTCCAGCGCCTGGTTGGCGCTGTTGGCGTGCAGCGTGGCCAGGCACAGGTGGCCGGTCTCGGCGAACGCAACGGCGTGCTCCATGGTTTCGCGGTCGCGGATCTCGCCCATCAGGATGACGTCGGGGGCCTGGCGCAGCGTGTTCTTGAGGGCGACCTCCCAGCTATCGGTGTCCAGGCCGACCTCGCGCTGGGTCACCACGCAGTTCTTGTGCATGTGCACGAACTCGACCGGGTCCTCGATGGTGATGATGTGGCCGTAGGAGTTCTCGTTGCGAAAGTCCACCATCGCCGCCAGCGTGGTCGACTTGCCCGAACCGGTGGAGCCCACCAGGATGCACAGGCCGCGCTTGGCGATGACGATTTCCTTGAGCACCTGCGGCACCCCCAGCCCGTCAATGGTGGGCAGCACCTGCGGGATCACCCGCATCACCATGCCCACCTTGCCTTGCTGGATGAAGGCGTTCACACGAAATCGCCCAACACCGGGTGGCGAGATCGCGAAGTTGCACTCCTTGGTGCGCTCGAACTCCGCCACCTGCTTGTCGTTCATGACCGAGCGCGCGAGCGCCAGCGTGTGCGCGGCGTTGAGTGGCTGGGGTGACACCTTGGTCACCTTGCCGTCCACCTTGATGGCGGGCGGGAAGTCGCCGGTGATGAACAGGTCGCTGCCGTTGCGGCTGATCATCAGCCGAAGCAGGTCGTTGATGAACTTGGTGGCCTGGTCGCGTTCCATGTGTCGTGTGCTCCCTGGGGGTGGTCACTTCTTCTCGCTCAGGCGCGCACTCACCATACGCAGGCGCAGAGACAACTTGCGGGCCAGCAGCGCAATCAGGTTGGCTGCCAGTGGCGGGTTGGCCGACAGCATGTCGTCCATGGCCTCCGCACTGAGTGCGGCGACCTCGCATTCGTTCATCGTGGTGCAGGCCGAGAATCGGATGCCGCTGTCGAGCAGCGACATTTCGCCCAGGATCTCGCCGGGCCGGGTTTCGGCCAGTCGCAGCCGCTCACCCCAGGGCTGCACCCGGTCCACGGCGATCGACCCGGACAGCAGCACCACTATGAAGTTGCCGTACTCGTCCTGGCGGATCACATCGCGGTTGGGTGGCACGGTGGCGAAATCGAAGAACCGCTCCATGCTCTGTATGGACTCCGGCCCGAGGTGGCTCATGTACTTGTCCTTGGCCCACAGCCCTTGCAGCAGCTTGGTGCCGCGCGAAGCGCTGATGCGCTTGGCGTCGATCTCGACGGCGCGGGCCTCCCAGGGCACCAGCAGCGAGGCGTCCAAGCCCAGGCCCGCAAAGGCGGTGCCGAACTGGATGGAGTCCGGTTTGTCCTCCGGCGCTTCCGGCTGGGGCTTGGGCTTGGGCTTGAGGAATTCGAACAGGCCTGTCATCGCGCGCTCCTGGTGGGGGGATCGGCTCACCCAGGGAAGTTCTCGGGGATCTTTGCCTTGCTGCGGGCTTCGGCAGGGCTGATCACGTTGCGCTTGACCAGGTCGGTCAGATTCTGGTCCAGGGTCTGCATGCCGACGCTGTTGCCGGTCTGGATCGAGGAGTACATCTGGGCGACCTTGGCCTCCCGGATCAGGTTGCGGATGGCACTGGTGCCCACCATGATCTCGTGGGCGGCCACGCGGCCCTGGCCGTCCTTGGTCTTGCACAGCGTCTGCGAGATCACCGCCTGCAGGGATTCGGACAACATGGCGCGAACCATCTCCTTTTCCTCGGCCGGGAACACGTCGATGATGCGGTCGATGGTCTTGGCGGCGCTGGACGTGTGCAGCGTGCCGAAAACCAGGTGCCCGGTTTCCGCTGCCGTCATGGCCAGCCGGATGGTTTCGAGGTCGCGCATCTCGCCCACCAGGATGGCGTCCGGGTCTTCGCGCAGTGCCGACCTGAGCGCTGCGGAAAAACTCAACGTGTGCGGCCCGACCTCGCGCTGGTTGACAAGGCACTTCTTGGACTCGTGCAGGAATTCGATCGGGTCCTCGACCGTGAGGATATGCCCGAACTCGGTCTCGTTGAGGTAGTTCACCATGGCTGCCAGCGTGGTCGACTTGCCCGATCCGGTGGGGCCGGTGACCAGCACCAGACCGCGCGGCTTGAGCGCGAAGTCGGCAAAGATCTTCGGGGCGTTGAGCTGCTCCAGCGACAGGATCTTGGACGGAATCGTCCGGAACACGGCACCGGCACCGCGCTGGTGGTTGAACGCGTTGACCCGGAACCTCGCCAGGCCTTCGATCTCGAAGGAGAAGTCGATCTCCAGGAACTCTTCGTAGTTCTTGCGCTGCGTGTCGTTCATGATGTCGTACACCATGGCGTGGACGGCCTTGTGGTCCAGCGGCTCGACATTGATGCGACGTACATCACCGTGTACCCGGATCATGGGGGGCAGGTCGGCCGAGAGGTGCAGGTCGGACGCCTTGTTCTTGACGCTGAACGCGAGCAACTGGGTGATATCCACGGATTTCTCGGAAGGTTTGTTACGCTTGGACGATTATGACCATGATTGCAGGCAATCTCCAAGCCGTTCGGGGCCGTATCGACGCCGCGTGTCGTGCCGCCGGCCGCGACCCGGCCGGGGTTCGCCTGCTGGCCGTCTCGAAGACGTTTGGCGTGGATGCGATCCGCGCCGCGCTGCAGGCCGGCCAGACCTGTTTCGGCGAGAACTACATACAGGAGGCGGTCGACAAGATCCAGGCGCTGCCCGGGTGTGGGATCGAGTGGCACTGCATCGGCCCGATCCAGAGCAACAAGACGCGCCTGGTGGCCGAGCATTTCGACTGGGTGCAGTCGCTCGACCGGACCAGGATTGCCGAGCGCCTGCACGCGCAGCGGCCTGCGCACCTGCCGCCGCTGCAGGTGTGCATCCAGGTCAATACCGACGGCGGGCCGACCAAGGCCGGTGTGGCGCCCGCCGACGTGGTGGCGCTGGCCGAGGCCATCCGCAGCCTGCCGCGCCTTCGCCTGCGCGGGTTGATGACCATTCCCGAACCCGCGGTCGACTTTTCGGCGGCGCGCACCCTGCATGTGCGGGCGCGGGAGTTGTTCGATGCGCTCAATGCCGGCGGCCTGGGCCTGGACACCTTGTCCATGGGCATGAGTGCCGACCTGGATGCCGCCATCGACGCCGGCAGCACCATGGTGCGGGTGGGCAGCGCGATCTTCGGCCAGCGCTGAGGCGCCCGAGCCCTCAGGGCAGGGGCAGATGCGTGGTGTTCTTGACCTCTTCCATCACCGCATAGGTGCGGGTCTCGCGCACACCGGGCAGTTGCCACAGAACGGTACCGGCGAACGCGCGGTAGGCCGTCATGTCGGCCATGCGGGTCTTGAGCAGGTAGTCGAAGCCGCCAGCCACCATGTGGCATTCCAGGATGTCGGGGCGGACCTGCACCGCGGCCTTGAAGGCTTCGAACACATGGGGCGTGGTCTTGTCGAGCAGCACCTCGACGAACACCATCATGCCGCGACCGAGCTTGAGCGGGTTCAGGCGTGCCTCGTAGCCCAGGATGTAGCCGTCTTTCGTGAGGCGCTGCACGCGCGCCAGCACGGCCGTTGGCGAGAGGGCCACCGACTCGGCCAGCTTGAGGTTGGACATGCGGCCATCCCTCTGCAGGCAGTCCAGGATGCGCAGGTCGATGCGGTCGAGCGCGTCGTCGCCCATGGGTCAGGCCACGCGGTAGGTTTCGAGGTGGATGCTGGTCTCGGTGCTGCGGATGCCGCGCACCAGCCGTACCCGCTCCAGCACGCGTGAAAGCTCGGCCAGGTTCTCGGCCCGCAATTGCGCCAGCAGGTCCCATCGGCCGTTGGTGTCATGCAGTGCGGCAACACCTGGCTCGCCCAGCAGGCTGGCGATCACCGCGCGGGTCTCGTTGCCCTCCACCGCCACGCTCATCCAGGCGCTGATGCCCTGCGGCAGCGCGTCGGGCCGCAGCCGCACCGTGTAGCCGACGATCGTGCCGGCGTCTTCCAGCCGGGTGATGCGGTTGCTGACGGTGCCGCGCGAAACCCCCAGCTTGCGGGCCAGGATGGCCACGCTGGTGCGCGCGTTCTGCCGCAACAAGGAGAGCAATTGCTGGTCGGTGGCGTCCATGGCTGCCATTGTGGCATCAAGTGCTGACGAATTGCCACGAAATTGACGAAAAGACAGCATTTCTGGCGATTTACATTGCCATCGCCTGCGCAGACACTGCCTGCCTGTTCCCAATTCGGCCCCAGGCCGCCGCCCCACCATGACCTGTTCCGCCTCCCTCCAGACCCATTTCCTCAGCGCCGACGAGGCCGCGGCGCTGGTGCGCCGGATAGGCGTCGCGGCCTGCCTGCGCGGCATGGCCGATGCCATCCATGCCGACTACCTGCGCTGGCAGTCCTTCGACAAGCAGGCCCGGGTGGCCAGCCACTCCGACACCGGGGTGATCGAGCTGATGCCGGTATCCGACGGCGAGACCTACGCCTTCAAGTATGTCAACGGACATCCGTCCAACAGCCGCTTCGGCCTGCCCACGGTCATGGCCTTCGGCCTGCTGGCCGATGTCGCCACCGGCGTCCCGCTGTTCCTCAGCGAGCTGACGCTGACCACCGCCCTGCGCACGGCCGCGATGTCGGTGGTCGCCGCACGGGTGCTGGCACGGCCGGACAGCCGAACCATGGCGCTGATCGGCAATGGCGCACAGAGCGAGTTCCAGGCGCTGGCCTTCCACCACCTGCTGGGCATCCGCACCCTGCGCCTGTTCGACACCGACCCGGCAGCCACGCGCAAGCTGGTCGCCAACCTGGCATCCACCCCCGTGCAGGTGGTCTGCTGCACGTCGGTTGCCGACGCCGTGCGCGGAGCCGATATAGTGACCACCGTGACTGCCGACAAGACCAACGCCACCATCCTGGTGCCCGACATGCTGGCGCCCGGCATGCATGTCAACGGCGTCGGCGGCGACTGCCCCGGCAAGACCGAGCTGCACCCTGGCGTGTTGCGCCGCGCAGCGGTATTTGTCGAATACGAGCCCCAGACCCGCATCGAGGGGGACCTGCAGCAGATGGAGGCCGGCTTTCCTGTCACCGAGATCTGGCGCGTCCTGCAGGGCGCGTCGGCAGGTCGGACCAATGCTGGACAGGTCACCGTGTTCGACTCCGTCGGTTTTGCGCTGGAGGATTATTCCGCGCTGCGCTTCATGCGCGACAACGCGCGCGCGCTGGGCCTGGGCCAGCCGCTGGCGCTGGTGCCCACGCTGGCCGACCCGCGCGACCTGTTCGCGTCCGTCCGCGCACCGGGCGACGCCGTGGCCTGCGCCAGGCACTTGGAGCCGGTCGCGTGACGTCTCCCCTCGCGCCACTGGCGGCCCGCGGTGGCGTGAGCCTGGTCGGGGCACCGACCGATGTCGGCGCCGGCAGCCTGGGCGCGCGCATGGGCCCGGAGGCGCTGCGCGTGGCCGGCATCCACCAGGCCATCGCCCGGTTCGGTGTGGACGTGCGCGATTGCGGCAACCTTGCGGGTCCGGCCAATCCCTGGCAGGACGCCGTGAACGGTTTTCGTCATCTGCCCGAAGTCGTGGCCTGGAACCAGCTGCTGCACGATGCCGTGCATGCCGAACTGCAGGAAGGCCGCATGCCGGTCGTGCTGGGCGGCGACCACTGCCTGGGTATTGGCTCCATCAGCGCGGTGGCGCGCCATTGCCGTGCGCAGGGCCGCCGCCTGCGGGTGCTCTGGCTCGATGCCCATGCCGACTTCAACACCGCCACGCTCACACCCAGCGGCAACATCCACGGCATGCCGGTGGCCTGTCTGTGCGGGCATGGGCCGGCGGCGCTGGCGGGCATCGGCGGGCATGTGCCGGCGCTGAACCCGCGCGACCTGCGCCAGATTGGCATCCGCAGCGTGGACGCCGGCGAAAAGCGCCTGGTGCATGACATGGGCATCGAGGTGTTCGACATGCGCTACATCGACGAGATGGGCATGCGCCACACGATGGCGCTGGCCCTGGCCATGGCCGACCCGGGCACGCATCTGCATGTGAGCCTGGACGTCGACTTCCTCGACCCCGACATCGCGCCCGGCGTGGGCACCACGGTGCGCGGCGGCCCGACCTACCGCGAGGCGCAGCTGTGCATGGAGATGATCGCCGACACCGGCCTGCTGGCCTCGCTGGACATCGTCGAACTCAACCCGGCGCTGGATGTGCGCAACCGCACGGCCGAGCTGGCGGTGGACCTGGTCGAGAGCCTGTTCGGCAAGAGCACGCTGATGCGCAGCGCGGCGCCGCGCGCCTAAGCCGGCGGTTCAGGCGGACACCGGGCAGTCGACCCAGGCGCCGTCTGCGGCGCTGGAGCGGATCACGCTGTCGACGAAACGCAGGCCCTGCAGGCCATCGAAGGCGTTCGGGAAGTGCAGGGCCAGCGGGTCGGCCACCGTGCCGCTGCGCCGTGCGGCAATGGCTTCGGCGGCATCGGAGTACAGGTTGGCAAAACCCTCGTGGAACCCTTCCGGATGACCGGCCACGATGCGGGAGGCCCGCGCGGCCAGTGGCAAGGTGCCGGGCCCGTTGGGCGTGCGCAGCTGCGCGGGCTGGTCGAGCAGCTTGACGTGCAGCGCCTGCGGATGCTCCTGCATCCATTCCAGGCTGCCCAGCGTGCCGCTCACGCGGATGCGCAGGCCGTTCTCCACGCCGGCTGCGGCCTGCGTCACCCAGAAGCTGCCGCGCGCCCCGCCGCCCAGGCGCAGAAGTGCTCCCGCAAAGTCATGCGCGACGCGGCCCGGCACGATGCTGCCGACCTCGGCCGCCACCTGGGTCACCTCCAGGCCGGTGATGAAACGCAGCAGCTGGTGGGCATGGGTGCCGATGTCGCCCATCACCAGCGAGGGCCCGCCACGGGCCGGATCTTCCTTCCAGGCGCGTCGGCCCGGGCCCGGCCGCGCGCGCCCCCCCTGGACATACTCGACCTGTACCAGGCGGATGTCGCCGAGTTGCCCCTGCGCGACCATGGCACGCGCCTGGCGCACCAGCGGGTACCCCGAGTAGTTGTGCGTCAGGCAGAACACGCGCCCGCTCTCCTGCACGCGCTGGTACAGCAGTTCCGCCTCGGCCAGGGTGTTGGTCATCGGCTTGTCGCAGATGACATCCAGGCCTTGCCCGAGAGCCTGCAGCGCATAGGCGCAGTGGCTGTCGTTGGGCGTCATGATCGCCACGACGTCGGCGCCATCGGGCAGCGCCGCCTGCGCGTCGATCAGCGCAGCGCCACTGGCGTGGCAACGCGATGGCGGCAGGCCGATGGCACGGCCTGCCGCCATCGCGGTGTCGGGGTGGGAGGACAGTGCGGCTGCGACCAGCTCGTAGCGGTCATCCAGCCGGGCAGCCTGGCGGTGCATGGCCCCGATGAAGGAGCCCGGGCCTCCCCCGATGACTGCCAACCGCAATCGGCGACCCAGCAGGGAGATGACCGGGTTGGGCGACACCGCGCGGGCCCGCGGAATCAACCGCCTTTCTTGGGGCGCTTGCCGGGATTCTTCTTGCTGCGGGTGGAGGTGCCACGCTCCAGGCTGACCTTCTGTCCGCGTACGACGGGCTTGGACATGCCACCGACAGGGGTGGGGGCGGGGGTGGCTTTGCGTTCGGCTTCGGTGCGGGGTTCTTTGGCCATGGTTTTACTCCATCTGGTTGGATTCAACCCTCCATTAGGCCACACTGGCCGGGCGACCTGGCCAAGCCACCGATTCAGTGGTGGTGGCGCCAGCTGCCGTCCAGCGACAACACGAAGGAGTTGACGGCATCCTGCTGACCGGTCGCGTGCCGGTAGGGAGCGCCGCAACTGCAGACACCCAGGTAGGGCTGGATGTGCGAGCAGGCGGACACCTTCTGCAGGTACAGGGTCACCGGCTTGGTGCAGGTCTTGCATTTGAACGTCAGTGTGCGGGCGGCTTTGGGTCTCATGGGCGTGTGTGCTTGCGAAGCGCGGGACCCCGACTGTACAGGCGTGTGTGAACGACCCGATGACCGAATATTTATCTACGAACCAACCAAATATTGATCAACTATTCGGCAGATAACCGGTGAACATCGCGTTTTGCTCCTTGAAGGACTTCCTATGCACCTGCCCTCGCCTTATCGCCCGGAGTCTGAGGTCCTCGCACAGCGCCTGGGCAGCCTCGCGCAGGCGCTGGACTGGGCGGCTGCCGCCCGTGCTGCTGCGCCGTGGGTCCAGGCCGTGCGCCAGAACCCGCCGCCGTTCTGGGCCATGGAGAGCCTGCTGAAGGAATACCCGATCTCCAGCGCCGAAGGGCTCGCCCTGATGCGCCTGGCCGAGGCCCTGCTGCGGGTGCCGGATGCCGAGACCGCGATCGCACTCACGGCCGACCAGCTGGGACGCGCAGATTTCGAAGCTGCCGGCGACAGGACCCTGGCGCGCCTGTCCAGCACCGCGATCGCGATGGGCAAGATGTTCCTGCCCGACAGCGAGGCGCCCGGAGGCCTGTTCGCCAAACTGGGCGCGCGTTCGGTGGTGGCCGCCACCCTGCGCGCGGTGCAGTTGCTGGGGCGCCAGTTCGTGCTGGGGCAGACCATCGCAGAGGCAATGCAGGAGGCGGATGGTGCCCGGCGCAGAACTGCGAACCTGCGCTACAGCTACGACATGCTGGGCGAGGGCGCACGCACCGATGCCGACGCGCGCAAGTACCTGGCCAGTTACCAGCAGGCCATCGGCGCGATTGCCCGGGGCGCCGACGCAGTGGGTGCCTGCGAGCGCAATGACGGCATCTCCATCAAGCTCAGCGCGCTGCATCCGCGCTATGAGGATGCGCAGCGCAGCCGCGTGATGGCCGAACTCGTGCCGCGGGTCTGGGGCCTGTGCCAGCAGGCGGCCGCGGCCAACATCAACCTCACCATCGACGCCGAGGAGGTGGACCGGCTGGAGCTGTCGCTCGATGTCCTCGAGGCGCTGGCCGTTCAGGTGGCGCAGCACTGCCCGCAGTGGAGTGGCTTCGGCCTGGCCCTGCAGGCCTACCAGACGCGTGCGCTGGAGCTGATCGCGCATGTGGTCGCACTCGCCCGGCGCCACCGCATCCGGCTGATGTGCCGGCTGGTCAAAGGGGCCTACTGGGACGCCGAGATCAAGCGCGCCCAGGAGATGGGCCTGCCGGCCTACCCGGTGTTCACCCACAAGCACCATACCGACGTGTCCTACCTGGCGTGCGCCCGCGCGCTGCTCGACGCCCCGGACGCGATCTACCCGCAGTTCGCCACCCACAATGCAGGCACCATCGCCGCGATCCTGCAGATGGCGGCGCGTTCCGGCGCGGGCTTCGAGCTGCAGCGCCTGCACGGCATGGGCGAGGGCGTGTACCGTGAGGTGCTGCGCAACCCGCTGATCGCCTGCCGCGTGTATGCGCCGGTGGGCGCGCACAAGGACCTGCTGGCCTACCTGGTGCGCCGACTGCTGGAGAACGGCGCCAACTCGTCCTTCGTGCACCAGCTGGCCGACGAGTCGGTGGGCATGGACACCCTGCTGAGCTCGCCGCTGCGGCTCGAGCCGGTGGGCTCGCTGCCCTTGCCGCTGGAGATCTTCGGCGCAGCGCGGCGCAACAGCGCCGGGCTGGACCTCACCGTGTCAGCGATGCGCGATCCGCTGCTGGCGGCCTACGCGGCGACGCAGGTGCCACAGGTGCCCGAGGCAGCGGTGACCGCGATCGCACCCGCAGTGGCGGCCAGCCTGGCCGCGTACCGCCCGTGGAGCCGCACCGATACGGCCCACCGTGCGAGCATATTGCGCCAGGCGGCCGACGCACTGGAACAGCAGCTGCCGCAGTTCTGCGCGCTGCTGGTACGCGAGGCCTTCAAGACCTGGGGTGATGCCGTCTCGGAGGTGCGCGAGGCGGTGGACTTCCTGCGCTATTACGCCAACGAGGCCGAACGCATCATGGCGCCGGTGGCCATGCCCGGCCCCACCGGCGAATCCAACCTGCTGCGCCTGGTGGCGCGTGGCCCCTGGGTCTGCATCAGCCCCTGGAACTTTCCGCTGGCCATCTTCATGGGGCAGGTGGCCGCCGCGCTGGCGACCGGCAACACGGTGCTGGCCAAACCGGCGGAACAGACGCCGGGCGTGGCCGCCGCAGCGGCGGGTCTGCTGCATGCCGCCGGGGTGCCGCCGGCCGCCCTGCGGCTCCTGCTTGGTCCGGGCGAGACCGTCGGTGCCGCGCTGGTGGCAGCCCCCGGTGTCGCCGGGGTGGTGTTCACCGGCTCCACGGCCGTGGCCCGGACCATCCACCGCGCGCTGGCCGCCAAGGACGGGCCGATCGTGCCGCTGATCGCCGAGACCGGCGGCATCAACGCGATGCTGGTCGACTCCACCGCGCTGCCCGAACAGGTGAGCGATGCGGTGGTGCAGAGCGCCTTTCGCAGCGCCGGCCAGCGCTGTTCGGCCCTGCGGCTGCTGTGTGTGCATGCGCAGATTGCCGACCATGTGATCGCGATGATCCGCGGCGCGGCGCAGGAACTGGTCACCGGCGACCCGGCCGATCTGGCCACCGATGTGGGCCCGGTGATCGATGCCGAGGCGTTTGCCGGCATCCAGCGCCAGCTGGAACGTCTGGCGCGCGAGGCGACCCCCTTGCTGGACCCTGCGCCAGCGCCGTCGCCAGCCAGGGGCTTGCAGCATCTGGTGCGTCCGCACGCCTTCGAGGTGCGCGCCATCGCGGACCTGGAGCAGGAAATCTTCGGCCCGGTGCTGCACATCGTGCGCTGGAGCGGTGACCCGGCCTCCGTGATCGACCAGATCAACGCGCTCGGGTATGGCCTCACGCTCGGCATCCAGACCCGCATCGACAGCCGGGCACAGGCACTGGCGCATGCGGCCCATGTGGGCAATGTCTACATCAACCGCAACCAGATCGGCGCGGTGGTGGGGGTGCAGCCGTTCGGCGGCGAGGGACTGTCCGGCACCGGGCCGAAGGCGGGCGGGCCGCACTACCTGTACAGGTTCTGTGCGGAGCAGACGGTCACCATCAACACCACGGCGGCGGGGGGCAACGCCGCCTTGCTCGCGGCTTAGCCGTCCGGTGCCAGTGGCCGCAATAGCGCCAGCCGCCGGGCCAGCACCGCGATGCGATCGCAGGCTTGCGCCAGAGCCGCATCCGGCACCGTCAGACTCATGCGCACCATCCCGGCAGCCACATCGCCAAATGCACCGCCAGGCATCACGGCCACCCGCTCTTCGTCGAGCAGGCGCAGTGCGAACGCCTCGCCGTCCAGCCCCAGCCCGTCCACCGACAGCATCACGAACATGCCGGCCTGCGGCGGGTGCACGCGAAGGCCCGGCGCGCCGGCCAGTGCGTCTGCCACCAACCGGGCCCGGCGGGCGTAGTCGTCCCGCATCTGCGCGGTGATGGCGAATTCGCGGGACAGGGCTTCGACCGCCATGTCGGCAATGAAGGGCTGCGAACCGAACAGCATGGTCTCGGCCAGCGGGAGCAGGCGGCTGATGAAAGCCGGCGAGCCGGCGCACCACCCGGCCCGAAAGCCCGGCGCTGCGTGGGACTTGGACAGCGACGAGGCCACGACCGTGCGGTCTGCCAGCTCCGGCTCGTCGAACGGCGAGGCGAACGGGCCCGCAAAAACCAGTGATTCATAGACCTCGTCGCTCACGATCCACAGGTCGTGCGCCCGGGCCACTGCGCCGATGCTGCGGATGTCGTCCCGGGTCAGCACCGCGCCAGTGGGGTTGTGCGGCGAGTTCAGGAAGATCGCCCGCGTCGCCGGCGTGACGGCGCGCGCCACATCCGCAGCCTGCAGCCGAAAACCTTCCTCCGCACGCAATGCCACCGGCACGATCTGCGCGCCGGTGGCCCGCACCAGGCCATGGTAGGTGGCGTAGCAGGGGTCGGGCACCAGCACCTGATCGCCGGTTTCCACCAGCGCGGTCAGCAGCAGGTACAGCGCGCTCTGCGTGCCGGGCACCCACACGAACTGGTCGCTGCCGATGGATCTGCCGGTCCGCAGGCTGTACTTGTGGGCCAGCGCCTGCAGCACGGCGGGTTCGCCCCGGCCGCTGGAGTAACCGGTCCGTCCGGCCTGCAGCGCGCGATGGGTGGTGGCGATCAGTTCCCCGGGTGTCGGCTGGTCGGGCTCGCCGATCGTCAGCAGGATCACCGCTTCGCCCCGGGCCTGCAACTGGCGGGCGCGGACATGCACCCGCCATTTGTCGGAGCCCAGGCCGGCCACACGGTCGAGAATGCTGGAGACACGCATGTGTGCAAGCCTAACAGGGACGGCGCGGCCCGGGCCCGGTCGCATGCCGGCCCTGCGTGCCTGGCGGGGCCACCGGGCTCAGGCCTGTTCCAGTGTGCGCTGGTGGGCGATCCAGGCAGAGTCCACGGGCAATTTCCGGGCAATGGTGGAATCCGGCGCGATCACGCGCCAGAACGGGCTGATGTCGGTGATGGCCGTGCCCTGCTGCAGGTTTTCGATTGCCGCCTCGGCGGCGATGCGCAGAAAAATGGCCGTGCTGACCGGGCAGGTGGCTTCGCACTGGTGGGCGCGGGCCAGGTCGCGGCGCATGCGCTCGATGGTGCGGGTCTCGCCGTGTGGCACCTTTCGCAGGTAGGCGTCGATGATGGGCGGTGTGCCCACGAACAGCAGGGTGCCGGCCTTGATGCCCGCAAAATCCTTGTCCAGGCGCACCCGCTTGGGCGCCTTGCCGCTGTTGAGCCGGGTGGTCCAGGGGTTCAGCGGCGGGGCTTTGGTGGAACGTGTCTTTGTCATGGCGTCATGCTGCCACGGGACCGCGTGCAAGCCAATAATCCCCCTAAAAAGTCTTCTGGATCAAGCATTTGCGCATCTGGACCGGGCGGTGGGCCGCGAGCGCGGTGGTCCTGCCAGAGTCATAACCTCGTCGCTATGAGGGCATAACCGGATGCTGCATTGCCAAACCGGCAGGCAGGACGTGAAATAGCACATTGACAACATTGGAAGGAGACACGATGCCCGATTCCCAGCGAAAGAACGCGCCGCCCGTTGCCGCGGCCGAACCCTGGAGCCGGCGCAAGCTGCTGGCGGGTGCCGCCGCCCTGCCCTGGCTGATGAACGGCGCCGTGGCGCAAACCGCTGCCGATGGATTCCCGAACCGCCCCATCCGGATCATCGTCGGCTTCACGCCGGGCAGCATCGGTGACCTGTTCGTGCGCGCCGTCGGGCAGATGATCACCCCCCAGCTCGGGCAACCGATCATCGTGGAGAACAAGCCCGGTGCCAGCCAGGTCATCGGCGCAGAACTGGCCGCACGGGCTGCACCGGATGGGTACACGCTCTACATGGGCACGCAGGGCGGCATGGTGTTGAACGCGGTGGTGCGCAAGAAACTGAGCTACGACCCGGTGGCGGATTTCACGCCGATCACCATGATGTTCGTGACACCGATGTATCTCTACGTCAATCCCTCGGTGCAGGCCAAGTCCGCCACCGAACTGATCGCGCTGGCCAAGGCGAACCCGGGCAAGCTGACCTTCGCCTCCATCGGTGCGGTCACGGCGTCCCATGTGCTCGGTGAGATGTTCAAGTCGCAGGCTGGCGTGGACATGCTGCATGTGCCGTTCAAGGGGGGGCCCGAGGCGACGAACGCACTGGTGTCCGGCCAGGTCGACGTGTTCTTCAACGGCAACAACAGCATGGCGCAGGTCAATCAGGGCAAGCTGCGCGTGATCGCCTCTGCAAATGCCAAGCGTTCCGAGGAGCAGCCGGACCTCCCCACGATCGCCGAAGCCGGCGTGCCTGGCGTCGACCTGCTGCCCTGGTTCGGCCTGTTCGGTCCGGCAGGGATGCCGCGTCCCGTGGCCGACAGAATCTACCGCGAGTTCGGGGCGGTGCTCCGCTCGCCGGCCATGCGGGAGAGGGCCCGCCAGATGGGTGTCGAGATCGTGACCAGCACGCCCGAGGCGCTGGTCAACCAGGTGAAGGCCGAGACACCCGTGATGGCACAGGTGATGAAGAGGGCCGGCGTCACGCCGGAGTGAGTCCGGCCCGTTGGCCCCGGCACGCCGCCGCCGCACATCGATGACCGACGCACGGCACCGGTGATGCCCTGCTTGCGCAAACCGGTGATCAGTACTTGTCCAGGTTGAAGAATCGCCGGGCGTTGTCGTACATGACCTTCTGCCGGTCCTGTGCCGACAGCCCGACCTGTTCCAGCACGCTCAGGCACTCGGCCGGGCTCCAGCACGGGTAGTCGGTGCCGTACATGACATGGTCCACGCCGTAGAACTCCAGTGCGAAACGCACGCCCAGCGCATGGGGTGACACGGTGTCGGTGTACATGCGCTTGAGGTAGGTGGTGGGCGTCTTGGGCAGGTTCGCGCGCTTGGAGTTCTTGTCCATGCGGCCGGCCTGGTAGGGCAGCGCGCCACCGGTGTGCGACATCACGATCTTCAGGTCCGGGTGCCGCTCCATGATGCCTGAGAGCACCAGCCGGTAGGTCGACACGCTCACGTCGATCACCCGCCCGAGGCTGGAGTACAGCGCGCCGTTGTAGCCTTCCAGGATGTCCGGAAACTGGGCATCCGTGGGGTGCATGAAGATCGGCAGGCCCAGCGCCTCGATCCGGTCGTACAGCGGCTCGAGCCGCGGCGCATCGATGTTCTCGTGGGGGCCGACGCTGCCCGGAATGTTGACGCCCATCAGCCCCAGGCCCACCGCATGCTCCAGCACCTCCAGCGCCACCTGGGTGTCCTGCAGCGGCAACGCTGCGCTGGCCCACAGGCGGCCGGCATGGCGCCGCTGGGCGCTGGCCATCTCCTCGTTCCAGCGCATCGCCAGCGAGCGGCCTTCCTCGACCGGCACTTCGGAAAAGTACAGAGAGAACGGCCCGATCGAGCAGATCACGTCGACCTCGTGGCCGAGCGTCGCCATGTGGGCGAACTGCGCATCGAGGTCAAACCACTCCGCCCCCTGGCGCGAGCGGCCGGTCACGCCCGCGTTGCGGCACAGGTCGTAGCCGCCGTTGGTGTTGCGTTCCACGCGCGGATAGGAGGTGCGTTGCAGCGCCTGTTCGAACACGGAGCGGGGCCACCAGTGGAAGTGGGAATCGATGATGCGCATGGGTGTCGTCGCCTCTCAGGGGTTGTGCAGGGGGCCATGGGCCGGGGCCGCGCCATCCGCAGCGTAGCCGAAAACGCCGCGCAGCACCCGCACGGCCGATGGAGTTTCGTGCAGGCCCAGCACGGCCCGAACGGCATCGAACGCCGTCCCGTTGCCCAGCATGCGGCGGGCCTTGTCGAGCAGCCGGTGGGCGTCGAAGGGCAGTTCGGGGTCGCCCGGGCTGTGGGTGACCAGCATCTCGTGGCGGGTGCCGGCGGCGGACAGCAGCAGGCGCGCGGGAAAGCTCTCGGGATAGCGGGCGTCCAGGGCCGGGTCGGCCAGCACGCGCACGCGCGCAGCCAGGGCGGCCAGCTGCGGGTTGTCGGGCCATGCCGCGCGGGCCACGTCATCGAGCAGTTCCGGCTGCACTGCCGCCAGTGCGAGCTGCCACGGCGCGTTGACCAGGCTTGACAGGCGGCTGGTGCGGGGTGGTTCGCGGTCCAGCATCACGGCATAGGCCGGTGGTACATGCACTTCGACGGACGCGATGTCCGCGGCGCGCAGGCCGTGGCGCGCCATCAGTGCGCGCAGGCCGTGGATGGCGGCCAGCGCCTGCTTGGCCGAGGCGTGGGGCTTGATGCTCAGGCCGCCGGTCAGTCGCTCGTCGGACGTGAGCTTTTCGGGGGCGGCGAGCTCAGCGCCCACCGAGCGCAGCCAGTCCGCATTCAGCAGTTCGGGATCGCCGTCGATGCCGTCGGCGGCGGCCAGGGCGGCCATGCAGCCACTGCGCACGGCCTCGCCGAACAGCAGCCAGCGCCCCGGGCGCGCGCCCTGGAAGCGCCCGGGCTGGCGCGGCACGTGGGCGATGGCCAGTGCCAGGGCCTGGCGCATGCGGTCCGGGGCCAGACCGAGCAGCCGGCCGGCGGTGGCGGCGGCGCCGAAGGGCGCCACCAGCAGGCTGGGCCACTGGCCCCGCGTCAGCAGCCGCGCGCCGCCGGCCGCGCGCGCGAGCCGCAAGGCCAGTTCCTGCCCCACGTACAGCGCATCCAGGAACTGCGCTGGCGCCGTGCTGTCGCGCGCGAAGGCCACGGCCACCGGCACCGTGAGCGCGCTGACGGTGACGGCCGTGGGGCGGTGGATGTCGTCGATCTCGGTGAGCCGCACCACGGCGGAATCGGCCGCCACGCGCCCGCCCAGGCCCGGGTCGGTGCGCTCCAGAAAGTGCCGCAAGGCCTGCCCCTCGGCCGTGGCGCGGCCGGCCTGCAGCGCAATCACGGTGTCTGCCGTGTGCAGTGCCAGGTGCGCCACGCAGGCATGCGCGCTGGCGCTGGCGGCGAACTGCGCCAGCGCGTCCAGCGGAGGCGGGTTCGCCATGGCGCTCAGGCCGCGCGTGCGGGGTCCGCGGCGCGGGCCAGCGCACCGGCGCGCTGCGCAGCCAGGGCCCGTCGTCCAGTGCCAGCTGCACCGACAGCACCACCAGGCTGTTGCGGGGCAGCGCGCGTGCCGCCGGCTGGCCGCTGGCAGCGATGACCGACAGCGGTGCGACACCTGTGCTCGCCTCCAGTGTCCAGCCGGTCAGGCGGCCCGGGGCAGAAGCCAGCAGCGCCGCCATGTGATCGGAGCTGTCCACGGCTTGCACCACCCCGTCGAACCAGGCATCGGCCGCCGCCCAGGATGCGGGCGCCTCGCCGCGTGCGACGCAGCGGCCTACACGCACCCACACGCCCTTGTAGGCCAGGGAGCACTCGACCGCGTGGCGCTCGCCCAGCGGCTGGTCGCCCTCCATGCGCAGCAGGGTGCTGCCCCGGGCGAGATCCGGCGCGATGCGTGGCAACACTTCCTCGGCGCCGGCCGTGCGCGCGGTGCCGTCGATGGCCGCAATGACCTCCGAGGCCCGCCGGGCGCCGGCAGGCGCCGACGCCAGCGCGGCCTCGGCCAGCGCCAGCGCGGTGCGCGCCATGCCATGCTCGGCTTCGTCACCGGGCTGGCGGGCGCTGACATACAGGTCGCTCGCGTCCTCCCAGCGCGCACCCCATCCGGCCGCCAGCAGGGGCTCGGCCACCGACCAGGGCCAGCTGTCCAGGGCGATCACGCCCACCCGCGCGTCGGCGGGCAGCTGCCGGGCGAGCAGGTCGGCCGCCTGTGCGCCGGGCTTCGGCGCCGCCACCAGCGCGCCGGAATGGGACACCGAGCGGATCCAGCCATGCGTGCGCGGTGTTCCCGCGACCAGCAGGCTGGGTGCACCCTGCGCCCACACCACAAGCAGGGACTCGCTCCAGTACGGCACGTAGTTGCACAGCCACTGCAGCGGTGCGGGCTGTGCGAAGGAGGCATAGGTGAGCACCGCGCCCAGTCCCCGCGCCCGCATCGCCGACTGCAGCCGCGCGACCCGCGCATCGAGCGCGGCTGCCGGCAATTCTTCCTGAGACCAATGGATGAGTCCGCGACGCATGGCGTGTGCTCCTGGTGGGTGGGGTGCCGTCAGGCGGGGCAGGCGAACAGCTCGCGCGGCGTGCGGGTCAGCACCTCGCAGCCGGTTTGGGTGACGCGCACGGCATCCCCCAGCACGATGTAGCCGACGTCGGGGTGGTAGGTGTTGGGATGCACGATCAGCGTCATGTCGGGCTCCAGCACCAGGGACACGTCCTCCAGCACGTGCGGGCCGTCCACATACAGGCCCAGGCCGTGGCCGCGCACGCGGGTGTAGGCGCTGGTGATGTATTCCCCCAGGCCATGGCGGCGGAAGACATCGTTGAGTGCCTTGGCCACCTCGCCCTGCGTGGCGCCGGGCCGCACCCGGGCAATGCCGGCTTCCATCGCCTCCACGTAGACTGCATGCGCCTGGCGCTGCTGCGCCGTCGGCTCCCCCAGCACCAGCGTGCGGCAGATCTGGGCGTAGTAGCCGTCCACACAGGGGGTGAGCTCGGTAGTGACCATGTCGCCGGCCTGCAGCACGCGGTCGCCGGGCGGGTGCATGCTGCGCACCTCCTGTCCGCCCGAGCCCATGATCATGAAGTTCTCGGGGCAGCCGCGCGCGCGGTACCAGGCCTCGAGCTCGGCGACCACCTCGAATTCGCGCCGGCCGACACGGGCCGCCTGGCGGAAGGCGGCATACCCCTCGTCGGCCAGCACGACGGCGCGCGTCACGGCGTCTGCTTCCTCGGGGCTCTTGCGGACCATCAGGCGGTCGAGCATGGCCGTCGCGGCTGCGATGCTGCCGGCACCGGGGCCCTGCGCCAGGCGCACCGGCAGCAGGTGGGAGGGGGCCAGGCCCACACGGGTACCCGCGTGGGCGGCCAGTGCCGCCTCGGCCCGCGCGATCGGTGCGTCCGACCAGGAGACCTCCAGCGCCGGCTGTTCGGCCGCGATGCGGCTGGCCTCGGCGGGGCTTTCGACGAACAGCCGGGTGCGCCCGTCGGAGCCGATCAGGGCCAGGGCCAGGCCTTCCATCGGGGTCACGTCGATCGCGTACCGGATGTAGTCGCTGCGCCAGGCGTCCCCCGCCACCAGCAGCATGTCGATGCCGGCCTGTGCCATGGCATCCTGCAGGCGCCGGGCCCGCTGGTCGCGCAGGGCGGCACTCATGACGGCTCCTTCGGGTGGTCGTCGATGCCGTAGTCGCGCGCCACGCTCTGCGGTGACACATACCCCTCGGCCAGGTCCTGGCGGATGCTGGCGCGGTCGCGCCGGGCCGGGTCGCCATAACCGCCTCCGCCGGCGGTCCAGAAGCTCACGGTGTCCCCGGACCCCAGGGCGATGTTGGTTTCCTTCTTGACGTAGCGCTCCTCGCCGCTGGCACTGTGGATCAGCGCCAGGTTTCCCTGCCCCGGATGGCCGCCCTCCATGCCCCAGGGCGGCTCGAAGGTGCGCTCCAGGTTGACGTTGATGGTGCTCTTGCCCAGCGAGCGGTAACGCATCTCCAGGCCCAGCCCGCCGCGGAACTCGCCGGCACCGCCACTGTCCTCGCGCAACTGCAGGCACTCGACCAGGAACGGGTAATGGATCTCCTGCAGCTCCACCGGCGTGTTGCGCACGTCGCCCTGGCAGATCGACACCGAACAGGAGGCGCCGTCCTGGGTCGAGCGGCCGCCCCAGCCGCCGCCGTAGATGTTGATCAGCACATACCGTGCGCCGGTGTCCTCGCGCGTGCCGTAGAACGAGAAGCCCCCCATGTCACCCTTGTGCGCTGCCGGCACGAAGCCGGGCAGCGCCGGCGCCAGCGCCCGCATGATGGTGTCGATGACGGTGGGCAGCGCCACGCTCCACTGGCCGAGTGCGGCGCCCCAGCGCGCGTTGACGATGGTGCCCGGCGGTGAGACCAGCTTGAGGGAGCGGAAGCAGCCTTCGTTGACCGGTGCCTGCGGCATGGTCAGGCACTTGAAGGCCACGCGCGCGGCCGACAGGCCGCCCGAGAAGCCCGAGTTGAGCGGGCTGTTGACCTGCGGATGCATCTCGGAATAGTCGATGGTGAGGTCCGAACCCTCCACCACCACCGTCACCTTGACCCGCAGCGGCACGTCCAGCCTGCGGCCGTCGCTGTCCAGCCAGCTCTCGGCGGTGTAGCGGCCGTCGGGAATCTTCGCGATCACGGTGCGCGCTTCCATCTCGGCCTGGTCCCAGGACGCCCGGATGCAGTCGCCGACGGTCTGCACCGAGAAGCGCGACAGCAGCTCGGCCATGCGGCGCTCGCCGATGTGGCAGGCCGCGATCTGCGCGCGCAGGTCGCCCAGCGAGGACTCGGGAAAGCGGATGTTGTCGGTGATGATCTGCCAGACACCCTCGTTGCGTTTGCCGGCCTCGTAGATCTTCACGGAGCGCATCTGCAGGCCCTCGTGGTAGATCTCGTAGGTCTGCGAGTTGCCGAAACCGGTGCGCATGCCGCCCACGTCCACCCAGTGCGCGCGGTTGGCGGCGAAAGCCACCACCTTGCCCTGGTGGAAACACGGCGTGTAGACCACCATGTTGTTCAGGTGCTGCCCGCAGACGCCGCCGTGGTTCATGATGATCACGTCGCCCGGCGCGAAACCCTCGAGCCCGTAGCGGTCGATGCCGTCCTTGACCGCGATGCCCAGGTCGGCCAGGAAGATCGGCAGCCCGCCGGTGTTCTGGCAGATCATCAGGCCTTCGGTGTCGATGAGGCCGCAGCAGAAATCGCGCACCTCGTAGATCATCATGTTGTAGGCCGACTTGCACAGCGCCAGTGCCATCTCGTCCGCGTAGGCGATGAGCGAATGCGTCACCACCTCCTGCGTCACCGGGTTGACCCGGGCCTTGGGCTTGATGGCCATCGTCTCGGCCTGCGTGGTGGCGTTCACTGGGCTTCTCCCCGGGACAGTTGGATGGAAATGACGAGGTGCCCATGCTCGGTCACCCGGGCGACGTCGCCGGGAAACAGCACCGTGGTCGCGTTGGATTCCTCGATGATGGCCGGGCCCTCCACGCTGAAGCCGGGCGGCAGGCACGGCCGCCAGAGGATGCGGGTCCGCAAGGGCTGCTCGGCGTCGTCATAGACCACCGGGCGCCACTGTTCGGGGCGCGGGTCCTCCGGCACGAAGGGCATGGCCAGGAACTGCTCGACACTGGCACCGCTGCGCGGCACCGTGGCCGTCAGGCGCAGGTTGGTCACCTCGATGGTCTCGCCCGCGGCGGCATGGCCGTAGCGCATGTCGTGCAGCGCGTGGAACGTATCGGTCACCACCGGGTCGTTGGCGACCAGCGCATGGACAGACGTCAGCGGCACGGGAATCGTGTGTTCCTGCCCGCGGTAGCGCAGGTCGGCGCCGAGCTCGAACACCGCCTGCTGCGGGTCCAGCCCGTCGGCGGCGAGGCGCCTGTGCGCGGCAGCGTGCAACTCGTCGAAGCCGGCACGCACCCGGTCTGCATCGAGCCGGCCCAGAAGCCCGACCAGGGTGCGCACCGCGTCGTGGCGCCAGGGTGCCAGCAACATGCCCAGTGCCGAGAAGTTGCCCGGCAGCTTGGGGATCACCAGGGTCGGGATGTAGATCTCGCGGCACAGCGCGGCGGCGTGTACCGGGCCGGCACCGCCGAACGCGATCATGGCCGCGTCGCGCGGGTCCACGCCCTTGCGCACCGACACCGCGCGCACGGCCAGCGCCATCGCGGAGTCGGCGATGCGCACCACGCCCAGCGCGGCTTCGTCGCCTGACAGGCCGGTCGGCGTGCCGATGCGGTCGGCCATGGCGCGGCGTGCCGCCTCGAGGTCGAGCGCCATGCCACCACCCAGGAAACGCTGCGGGTTCAGCCGCCCGAGGATGACGTTGGCATCGGTGATCGTGGGTTCGGTGCCGCCGTTGCCATAACAGACCGGGCCGGGGTCCGAGCCTGCGCTGTGCGGCCCGACATGCAGGCCACCGGCGTTGTCGCGCCAGGCAATGCTGCCGCCGCCGGTGCCGACCTCCACGATGGCCACCACCGGCAGCTGCATCGGCTGCCCCGTGGCGTAGCCGCCGATGTAGTAGCCCTCCTCGATGCCTGGCACACCGTCGGTGATCAGGGTGGCCTTGGCGGTCGTGCCGCCCATGTCGAAACCGATGGCCTGCCGGATTCCCAGCAGCCGGGCCACCGATCCGGCACCGATCATGCCGGCCACGGGGCCGGACTCCATCATCGACACCGGCTCGACGGCCGCATGGGTCAGCGACATGCTGCCGCCGTTGGAGCGCACGATATGGATCGCGCCGTCGAAGCCGCCGTCCTGCATGTGTGTCTGCAGCGTGTTCAGGTAGCGGGCCACGCGGGGCCCCACGTAGGCATTGAGCACGGTGGTGGACGTGCGCTCGTATTCACGGCACTCGCGCAGGATCTCGTGCGACAGCGTGACGAACAGGTCGGGGAACATCTCGCGCAGGATCCGGCCTGCGGCCTCCTCGTGCGCCGGGTTGGCATAGGAGTGCAGGAAACACACGGCGATGGCACGGATGCCCTCTTCCCGCATCCTGCGACCCACGGCGCGCACCGCGTCTTCGTCCAGCGGCGTCAGGACCCGGCCGGCGGCGTCCAGGCGCTCCTTCACCTCGTAGCGAAGGTGGCGCGGCACCAGCGGCTGGGGGCGCTGGAAGCCGATGTCGAAGGCATCGGGACGGTTGCCGCGCGCGATTTCGTAGACATCCCGAAAACCTTGCGTGGTCAGCAGAGCCGTCTTGTCGCCCTTGCGCTCCAGCACGGTGTTGATGGCGATGGTCGTGCCATGCAGGAATTCGTCGAGCTCCTCCAGGCGGGTGCCCGCCAGCGTGAGCGCCGTGGCCACGCCCACCGTGGGATTGGCCGGCGTGGTGAGGGTCTTGGAGATGATCAGTGCGCCATCACGGTAACCCACCAGGTCGGTGAACGTGCCCCCGATATCGACGCCGATGGAATTCATGCCCGGGTCCATTCCTGTTCAGTTGGTGGGATCGAGCCGGATGCCGGTGCGTTCGATCAGGGTCTTGTACTTGGCGGATTCGGTACGCATGAAGGCGGCGGTCTCGGCCGGGCCGTAGGCCAGCGGGACCTGCCCCATCTCGGCCAGCTTGGCCCGGATGTCCGCCTGGCCCAGCAGCTGGCGGATCTCGGCGCTCAGCCGGTTGACCACGCCGGGGTCGGTGCCCTTGGGCGCGGACAGCACCCACCAGTTGCCGAACAGCAGGTCCGGGAAACCGGCTTCTGCCGCCGTGGGTACGTCCGGCAATTCCGGCACGCGTTGTTTCGCCAGCACGGCCAGCGCGCGCATCCGGCCAGCCTTCAGTTGCGCCGCCACTGCCAGATGCGTCGGGAATGCCATCTGCACATCGTTGGACAACATGGCTTGCGTCATCGGCGCAGTGCCGCGGAAGGCAATGTGCTCGATGGAATTGCCGTGCAACAGCGAGAACGAAGCACCTGCCAGGTGGGTGGGTGAGCCGGCGCCGGGCGAGCCATAGTTGAAGCGGCTGCCGGCGACACGGACCTGCTCGGACAGTTGCCTGAGCGTGGTGGCGGTCACACCAGGGCCGACCACCGCCAGCAGCGGTGCGTCTGCAATGGCAACCACCGGCTCCAGTTGCTCCAGCGGGTCGTAGCCCAGCTTGAACAGGTACTGGTTGACCGAATAGTTGCCCGTGGGTGCGAGCAGGAATGTGTAGCCGTCGGGTGCTGCCCGAACCACATCGCCGGTGCCGATGTTTCCCGCAGCGCCGGCCTTGAGGTCGATCAAGAAGGGCTGCTTGAGCCGCTGTTCCAGGCTGGGCTCCAGGACCCTGAAGATCGCGTCGCCGACACCACCGCCCGCGTACGGATAGACGATGCGGATGGTCTTGCCCGGCCATGCCTGCGCCAGGGAGCCCCCTGCGGCCCCCGCGATCATGCTGGCGAGTGCCATGTGGCCCAATTGCCGGCGGGTCACCGGGAGGGATGAATGCATATGTGTCCTGCCTTGTGGGGGTAAGTCTGCATTGGAGCGCGATGCATGTTCCAAGGCAACAGGTTGTCACGCTATGGACCCATAGTAAGATGGTTATGGGTTGAAAACAGGAGGCACAGATGCTGCATGTGACGCCGAGAAGGCTGGAGGTTTTTGTGGCCGTGGTGGACAACGCCGGCTTCAGCGCGGCGGCGGCGGCGCTGAATGTCTCGCAGCCTTCCGTCAGTGCCCATATCCGCGCGCTGGAGGACAGTGTGCGGGAGCCGCTGTTCGAGCGGGTGCCCGGACGGGCGCCGCGCCTCACCGAGGCCGGGCGCACGCTGTATGCGTATGCGCAGGACACGCTGGAGCGCGCCGAGAATGTGTCGGCCCAATTGGGACACGCGAGCGCCCGTCTGCGCTTTGCCGCCCAACGTTTTGCCGCCGGCCTGTTGCGCAAGCCGCTGGAAGCGTTCTCGGCCCGTTTCCCGAAGGTGGAACTGATGGCGCGAACCGGCACGTTCGAGGAGGTGTCCGCGCTGTTCAAGAGTGGCGCGGTGGACCTGTGTTTCGTGATGGGCGCCGGCGAAGTGCCGGACCTGCAGACCACGCCACTGGGCCGCTACCGTCTGGCGTTCATCGCCGCGCCGAACCACCCCTTGGCTGGCGAGGCGCGAATCCCGCCGGGGGTTCTTGCACAGCACCCCTTCGTAGCGGCCTACCGCAGCTCCCATTTCGGGCGGACGGTGGCCGGCTTGCTGCAGGCGGCGGGCGTCCCGGCGCTGACGATCCGGTCGCAGGCGCAGGAGCTGACGATGCTGCGCGAGATGGTGCTGGCGGGCATGGGCATCAACGTCGCGATGCTGCGCAGCGTGCAGGCCGATCTGGCGGCCGGCACGATGGTGGAGCTGGATGTGGATCTGGATCCGATGTATCTGCAATTGCGCTACGCCAGGAACGAGCGGGCGAACCTGTCCCAGATCGAAAGCCTGGTCGACATGGTGCGGCTGTCGGAAGGGCGCACGGCCTGAGCCGCATGCCGGTCAGCCCCGGTACACCGGTGTCGCCAGCCCCTCCATGCGGGCCTTGATCTGCAAGGCCAGGTAGAGCGAATAACTGCGCGACTGCTGCAGGTTGCCGCCGTGAAACCACAGACCCGGCTGCGCGGTGGGCTTCCACATGTTGCGCAGCTCGCCCTGCCAGGGGCCGGGGTCCTGCACGGTGTCGGAGCCCAGGCCCCAGACCTTGCCCACGCGTGCGGCAATCTCGGGGGACAGGCAGCGCGCGGCCCAGCCCTCCATCGACCCGTAACCGGTGGCGTAGACCACCAGATCGGCCGGCAGCTCGCGCCCGTCGGACAGCACCACCGCGTGCGCCGTAAGCCGCGCCACCTGCACGCCGCTGCACAGGCCGACCTGGCCGTTGATGATCAGCGCCGAGCCGCCCACGTCGATGTAATAGCCCGAGCCGCGGCGCAGGTACAGCAGCGTCAGGCCGGAACCGTCCTCGCCGAAGTGCAGCTGGAAACCTGCCTGGCGCAATTGCGCGTAGAAGCCGGCATCGCGTTCGGCCGCCGTTTGCCAGACCAGTTTCTGGGCCTCGGTCACCAGCCGGTAGGGGGTGGAGGCCAGCATCAGGTCGGCCCGCTCGGTGGTGAAGCCGTTGCGCAGCGCCTGTTCGGAGAACAGCCGCCCCCAGCCCAGCTCCTGCAGGGTCTCGCTGCGGGCGACCATCGTGGGCGAGCGTTGCACCATCGTGACGTCCGCTTCGTTCTCCCACAGGTTCACGCAGATGTCGTGCGCCGAGTTGTTGGAGCCGATCACCACGCAGCGCTTGCCGCGCCAGGACTCGCCATCGGTGAACGCGCTCGAATGCACCTGCACGCCCTGGAAGTCCTCGGCCCCCGGAAACCGGGGTGTCTGCGGCAGGCCGGACATGCCGGTGGCCAGCACCAGCTGGGTCGGATGCAGGGTGCGAAGCACGCCCTGGTGTCGGACCTGCACGGTCCAGCGTCCGGCGCCACCGTCGGCATCCGGGTCGTGGCTGGCGCCCAGGCACTCGGTCTGGCTCCAGTAGGCCAGCTCCATCACCCGCACATACATCTCGAGCCAGTCCCCCATCTTGTCCTTGGGGGTGAACACCGGCCAGTGGTCGGGAAAGGGCAGGTAGGGCAGGTGGTCGTACCAGACCGGGTCGTGCAGGCACAGGGTCTTGTACCTGCGCCGCCATGAGTCTCCGGGGCGCTCCAGGCGGTCGATCACGAGCGTGGGCACGCCCAGCCGCTTCAGGCGCGCCGCCAGGCCGATGCCGCCCTGGCCGCCACCGACGACCAGGCAATACGGCTGCGTGGTGATGCCCAGTGCTGCGGCCTCGGCCGCGCGCTCCTCGGCCCAGGTGCTGCGGCCGCGCAGCGCGGCGTGCACCACCCCGCGCGGCCGCCGGTCACCGGCAGGCTCCTCGAAGCCGCGCAGCTCCTGCAGGGTGGTGAAAAGGGTCCAGGCGCGGCCCTCGCTCAGCCGCAGGATGCCCCGGCCGCGGCCGGCGGCGGTGTCGAAATGGAACCAGGCCTCGGTGGTGCCCTGGGTTTCCGTGGCTGCGCCGTCCATCGTCCATTGCGTTGCCTGGGCATGTCCCTCCGTCTGGCGCAGCATCGAGACGATGGCCCCCCGTCCTTCTGCGGTGACGATGTTCCAGCTGAAGGCGAGCAAGTCGCGCCAGAGTCCATGGGGATGAAACAGCGAGGCGCAGGCCTCGACGTCATGGGCGGACAGGGCGCGTTCGAACGCTGCCAGCCAGTGGCGGACCTTGTCAGCGGGTGTTGACGAGGGACTGTCGGAGGGAATCATGAAAGTGCTCTCTTCACAAGGAGCCGGCTCGGGCACGGCACACCGGTCATGGCGGGTCCAGGAATGGCGCCACCACCTCGCGCGTCGCGCCGCTGTCGAGCACCGGCACGATCTCGAACGTGACGCCAGTGCCCCGCCAGTGCAGCACCCAGGTCTGCAGCAGGCGCAGGTCCTCGCACTCCATCAGCTGGAAGCAGCGGGCGAAGCTGGGTTCGACCCAGCTCGACACATACCGCAGGCCGTCCGGCAATCCGCGACCCCCATCGCGCACGCGACGGTAGACCGGCAGCATGTCGTTGCCTTCGAAACGTTCGATGACCATGAAAAGCATGCAGATCCTTCCTTGCCAGTGTGCGGTGCGGCGGCCGGGCGATCGTAAGCGGCCGGGCGATCGTAAGCGGCCGGGCTGATTCCATCAACTGAGCAGGCGCAGGTCGGTGCCTGCTCAGTGCCGGGCCGATACTCCGCCATCCAGCAGCGCCTCGCCGTACACCATGCGGGCGACCTGCACGCTGGCGAGCGCCTGGTGTCACTGCTTGGCCCGCTGGCATCGCCAACGGGCACCGGCGCTGCCGTTGTGGCTGGTGGGTCAGGTCAAGTCTCTCGAAAGTGACATGCAGTGATCTAAAGGCACCTGTTGTTATTTTGTATAAATAGATGTTTACTATAAAGCATGTTTAGATAAAATCTATATTTATGCCAAAGACAGCGCGCGCACTGCAACAACTGCCACCGGCCACGTTGGCCGCCATCGAGAGGCTGGGTGCCGATCTGGCGGTTGCGCGCTTGCGGCGCAAGGAGTCCCTCAAGACCTGGGCGCAGCGCATGGGGGTGTCTGTGCCTACGCTGCAGAGGCTGGAGGCAGGGGACCCAGGCGTGGGCATCGGCATTGTGGCCACCGCGCTGTGGTTGATTCAGCGCGATGGCGAACTGGGCACGTTGGCAGCGCCCGAACACGACCAGGGCGCCATAGAGATGGACGTGCGCGAAGCGGTCGCTCTGGGGCGCGCTCGCGCGCAAGCGGCTGCCACAGCCCGGTTGAATACGGCACCCAGAAAGGCTCGAGATGCGCCTGGATGACTTGACCCTCTGGTATCTCGCCAGCCCGGCCGACTCCAGACCGATCGGCACACTGAGGCTGGTGTCAGGAGGCAAGGGCGTCTCGCTGCAATATGGCAAGGAATGGCTGGCTTGCGGCTTTCCGATCAGCGAAGACCTGCCTCTGGCAGACACCGAGTTTCTGCCACCTGGTCGCTTGTTTGCCGATGGGCCACGCGCAGTGGGGGCGGTGGACGACGCCCGCCCCGATCGCTGGGGCGAGAAGGTCATTCGGTTTGTGGACAAACCCCAGCGCCTGTCGCTGATGGAGTACCTGTATTACGCAGGGGACGACCGCTTTGGTGCGCTGGGCGTGTCCACTTCTCCGGAGCGCTACGAACCCCGTCCCGGCGGGCCACTGCCCAGGCTGCAGGATGCCCAGCACCTGAGCGAGGTGGTGGCCAAGATCGAGGCTGCCGAGCCGCTGACGGCGCAGGAGGCCCGCATCATTGCGGGCGGTGGCAGCCCGATGGGCGGCGCGAAGCCCAAGGCGCTCATCGACATTGATGGCGATCCCTGGGTCATCAAGTTCTTCAACAACGAGCCCGTGGACACGCCGTTGATCGAACATGCCACCATGACCCTGGCTGCGCGTGCGGGCATCACAGTGGCGCAGACCCAGGTCATCCCGCTGCTTGGCTCCCATGCGGTGGCGATTCGCCGTTTTGACCGCGAGCGAAGCCACCGCATCCACAGCATCTCGGCCGCCACGGCCATCCGTGCTGCCACCGTCCGCGGAGCCGAGCCGCAGATGGGTTACCCGGAACTCGCCCGCATCTTGCGGCGGGTCGGGGTGGCGCAAGACGGTGTGAATCAGCGCGATGCGCGCGAACTGTTTCGCCGCATGGTCTTCAACATCCTGATGGACAACACCGACGATCACGAGAAGAACCACGCCTTGCTGGTGGTCAATCCCTACGACAATGGGAAGCTGAAGTTGGCACCGGCCTACGATGTGTTGCCCACCCACTCCGGACAGGGGCACCAGGAATTCATCTGTGGCACGGACGGTCGGAACTCCACACTGGACAACGCCATGTCAGAGTGCGGAGCGTTCGGTCTGCAACCAGCGCAGGCTGCTCAGGAAGTGGTCGCAGTCATTGGGGTGGTCAACACCTGGCGGCCGCACTTTGTACAGATCGGCGTGACTGCAGGCGACATCGAACACTTGGCGACCTTCATCAATGGCGATGTCCTGCTGGAGCAGCGCAGAAGCTTTGACCCGAAGCGGTACACCAGGGCGGGTGGCAAAGTTGCGAGGAGCGCAAGACGCGGTCCTTTCTCGGAAGAATCCCGCTGACCCGTCGAGGTTACACCATGCGCAGGTCTGCGCCTGCTCAGCGCCGGGCCGGTACTCCGCCATCCAGCAGAGCCTCGCCGTACACCATGCGCCCCACCTGCGCGCCGGCGAGCGCCTGTTCGCAGGCGGCACAGGGCCGCGACGTGCTGTAGAGCACGGCATCGCGCACGGCATCCGGCCCGACGCGGGCGATGGCATCGTGCAGGGCCTCGCGTTCGGCATGGGCATCGGGATTGCGGTTGCGGATCACCCGGCTCGGGCCGTGTCCGATGATCCGGTCATCCTTCACCAGCACCGCGCCATAGGGTTGGTCGCCCCAGGACTCGGCCAGCGTGCGCATCGCGGCGGCGGCGGCGTACCAGCGCGGGCCTTGCGGATCCGCAAAGGGCCGGGCCTGCAGCAGGGACGGCCCCAGCAAGAGCGCGAGCCCATGGGCGAGCGCAGTACGCCGGGCCGGCGCCGCAGCGCCGATGGGGGGCAGCCTGCAGGGGAGCGCAGGTGGGCGGGAGAACATCGCTGGCTCCTGAAACACGGTGAGGCGTGCGCGCCGATGCGACGCACTGTAATGCATGACCCCCCAACGAGGATGCCAACCGGCAGGGGCGCTGGTTTCTCGACCGAGGCTGCACCTGATCCGTTTCCACGGGGTAGTGGTCCCGAATGCCAAGCTGCGCCCCCTATGGCGCCGCAGCGGCAGGGCGCGATATCAGTTCGCCAACGTCAAGCCCATACCGTGTGACGACCGTGTGACGACCGAGAGGCCACTGGTGGGGAGCCAGGCGCGGGCCCCTACGGGCGAGTGCCCGAACGCTGGAAGAGGCCTGCTCTGCTGGCCGCCGCAAAGCCCACGACAGCGCAAGCCCCCCCAACCAGCAGCCCCCCGACCAGGTCGGTGGGGTAGTGCAAGGCACAAACCACGCGAGCCGTGACGACGATGCCGCCCATCATCCACCAAAGGCTCACCCAGCGCCAAGGCGCTCGCAGCACGACGCCGAGCCAACCCACTGCGAAGACGACACTGGCATGGGTGGATGGAAAGGAGCCGCCGCCGCGATGTGGCAGCAGCGCCTGTGCGACTCCCGCCTCGAACGGACGGGGCCGCAACCAGAACGACTGAAAGCCGCGTGCCACCAGCCATGCCGCGGCAATGACCACCAAAACCAGAAGCAACAACCTGACAGGGCGGTCTGACCGGGTCGCGACGTACAGCATCAGCAGCGCGACCATTACATCTGGCAGGGTCGACGCCGAAAACACCGCCGCTGCTGCGAACCATGAATGGTCCAGTGCGTAGGAGTTGACGCTACTGACCAGCCAGGCGTCTACACCCGATTCCAACACGACCCCAAAACCAGAAAGGCAAAACACGACATGACTTACATCCTTCAAGCAAGCCCGCGATTATCTCCTGGTCCGGTTACAGCAAAGTAACCCGACAAATAGCGTTTCTCCTGCGGCCCGGGCATGTGTCCTCGGCACGGGAGAGCCGTGGGCATGCGGCCGTGCGGGTCGACACACACCAGCGCATGCGGCTTGAGCAGCCTTGCCACCTGTGCGTTTGCCATCAGCGCCGGACACCATCGCGCGCTCTTTACAGCGGCGATAGATGGGGCAGACCTGCCTGGCTGACCCCAACCCCGGCGGTGACGAGGCACGCACTCTGCAGCCACTACAGGCGGAAGCCATTACTCAGCGCGTCGCTCTCGCCCCGCGCGCCAGCGCCGGTTTCAATGCATGGAGCGCATCGTCTGCAAACGCACTGCCTGCTTCGTCGTAGAGGTGGAACACGGCATCGGCACCCAGCCCACGCAAGACCTCCACCTCTTCCGGGTACTGCACGATGGCAGCGATACGCCCACCAAACGCCCGGTGCCTGAGCTGCTGGAGTGCGTACACGTTGCCTGCGTGGCCTGGCATGGCCAGCAGAACCAGCTTCACCGACTCCGTGAGGAGCAGTTTGTCCCAGAAGTCGGAGTCGACGGCATCGCCCTCCATGACGTTGCGGCCTGCGGCCTGGTGCGCGGACAGGCTGTCGGCATCATTGTCCACACCCAGCACCCGCAGGCCGTGGCCCTCGCTGAGCCTCAGATAGGCGCCACTGCCGATCTGGCCCATGCCCAGAACCACGGCATCGACGTTCTCCACGGCGACCGGCTTGTCTGCCGCCAGCAGGGTCGGGGCCTCCAGCCGCGCCAGCGGCTTCCTCAGGCGAACGTAGACGCTTTCGCCAAGGGCGTTCAGGGGCGAGGCCAGCGCAAAGCTGCCGGCAACGGCCAGTGAAAGGACCACCAGCCAGGGCGGCGACAACCAACCTGCGCCAACCGCAACCGCCGCAACGATGAGACCGAATTCGGAGTAGTTGGTCAGGCTCAGCGTCGACAGCACACCCGTGCGGATACGCAGCCGAAAGCGCATCAGCACCAGGAGGTACAGGCCGCTCTTGATCGGCAGCAGCAGCAGGAGCAGGAGCGCCATCAGGACCATGGACACATCAGGCAGCGTCCCGAGGCCGACACTCAGGAAGAAGCCGACGAGAAACAGTTCCTTGAGGTGAAACAGCGACTTCGCCAGATCCGAAGTGGCGGGATGGGTCGCAAGCAGCATGCCTACAACCAGGGCGCCGAGGTCGCCTTTGACGCCCACGGCTTCAAACAGCGCGTAGCCGGCCACCAGCGCAAGGAATGCGCCATAAAGCACCTGCAGGTCGCCGTGCCCGACACGGTCGAGCATGGCGCGCATCAGCTTGGTGGCCGGCCATAGCAGAACCAGTCCCAGCGCCCATGGGCTGGGCCACTGGCCCGAGCTGAGGCTGAGAAACACCACGGCAAACACATCCTGCATGACCAGTACGCCAATGGCGATGCGGCCATACAGGGAGCCGAGTTCACTGCGCGCCTCCAGCACCTTGACCGCGAAAACGGTGCTGGAAAAGCTGAGCGCAAACCCCAGCAGCACGATGGCCTGCCAGCCCAGTTCGCTGGCCATGGCCAGGCCCACGGATTTCAGCGCAAAAAGCACCACTGCCAGAATGAGCGTCGAGGCCACCACATGCAAGGTGGCGGCCCCCCAGATTTCGGCGCGCATCAGGGAGCGCACGTCAAGCTTCAGGCCAATGGTGAACAGCAGCAGGGTCACGCCCAAATTGGCAACGGTGTCCAGCGCTGCGCTGCGTTCGAAGCCCAGCGCATTGAGTGCAAACCCGGCGGCCAGGAAGCCGACCATCGGGGGCAGCCCGAGGCGCTGCACGGCAAAGCCGCCGGCAAACGCCAGCGCGATCATCAATGGCTCCATCGGCATTGTCAGGTGCGCCGTGCGCTCGTTCAGGGATTGCCCAGGAAGTCCCGCTTGCCGATCTCCACGCCGTTGTGGCGCAGGATGTTGTAGGTGGTGCTCACATGAAAATAGAAGTTGGGAATTGCATGGCCCAGCAGGAACTGCATGCCCTTGTAGTGGGTCTCCTTGTCGCCCCGTTTGGTCACGATGGCCTTGTCTTCGGTGCCGTCGATCTGCGCCGGTGACACCGACTGGATGAAGGCGATCGTCTTGGCGATGCGCGCCTTCAGGTCTGCGATGGTCTTCTCGTTGTCCTCGAAGACCGGCGCATCGATGCCCGCCAGCCGCGCCACCACGCCCTTGGCGGCGTCACAGGCGATCTGTACCTGGCTGGTCAGGGGCAACATGTCGGGGAACAGGCGGTAACCGGTCAAGCTGGCGTCCGCAATCTTCCGGGCGTCGATGTGCGCCTGTGTCTTGTCCATGATGTTGGACAGGTTGCCGAGGATGTTGGCAAAGCGTGGCACGCTGGCCTGGTACATGGAGATGGTCATGGGGTTCCTGCAATTGGGATGATCGGGGAGGGTGGGCATCCATCTTATTCGCAAGCAACTGGAGCCATTGCGCCGCACCGTCATTCGCCGCATGCTGCAAAACAGTCGGGTGGCTCCTCTCTATAAAATAGCCGGTCAACCCCAGGAGACCCCGCCGTCATGAGCTTCAACCGCCGCTCCAAGAACATCACCGAAGGCGTCGCCCGCGCGCCGAACCGATCCATGTACTACGGCATGGGCTACACCGAAGGCGACTTCGGCAAGCCCATGATCGGCGTGGCCAACGGCCACAGCACCATCACCCCCTGCAACAGCGGCTTGCAGAAGCTGGCCGATGCGGCCGTGGCGGGTCTCAAGGCCGCTGGTGCCAACCCCCAGGTGTTCGGAACCCCCACCATCAGTGACGGCATGGCCATGGGTACCGAAGGGATGAAGTACAGCCTGGTCAGTCGCGAGGTCATCGCCGACTGCGTCGAGACCTGTGTCGGCGGCCAGTGGCTCGATGGCGTGCTCGTCATCGGCGGCTGCGACAAGAACATGCCCGGCGGAATGATGGGCATGTTGCGCGCCAATGTGCCGGCCATCTATGTCTACGGCGGCACCATCCTGCCCGGCCGCTACAAGGGCCAGGACCTCAACATCGTCAGCGTTTTCGAGGCCGTCGGCCGGTTCAGCGCCGGCAGGATGAGCGAGGAAGATTTCTGCCAGATCGAACGCCGCGCCATTCCCGGCAGCGGCAGCTGCGGCGGCATGTACACCGCCAACACCATGTCCTCGTCCTTCGAGGCGCTGGGCATGAGCCTGCCCTACGCGTCGACCATGGCCAATGTCGAAGACCCGATCCTGGCCCATACCGCAGAAGCCGCCCGGGTGCTGGTGGAAGCCGTGAAGGCCGACCTCAAGCCGCGCGACATCGTCACCCGCAAGTCCATCGAGAACGCCGTCGCCGTGATCATGGCCACCGGCGGCAGCACCAATGCGGTGCTGCACTTCCTGGCCATTGCCCATGCCGCCGAGGTGGACTGGACCATCGACGACTTCGAGCGCGTGCGCCAGCGCACGCCGGTGCTGTGTGACCTCAAGCCCAGCGGCAAGTACCTGGCCATCGACCTGCACCGCGCCGGTGGCATTCCTGCGGTGATGAAGGAACTGCTGGACGCCGGCTTGCTGCACGGCGACTGCATGACCATCACCGGCAAGACCGTGGCCGAGAACCTGGCTGCACTGCCGCCGCTGCGCACCGACCAGGACGCCATCCGCCCGGTCACGAACCCGGTGTACGCCGACGGCCACCTGGCCATTCTGAAGGGCAACCTCAGCCCGGAGGGCTGTGTGGCGAAGATCACCGGCCTGAAGAACCCGGTCATGACAGGCCCGGCGCGGGTGTTCGATGACGAGCAGAGCGCACTGGCCGCCATCATGGCCGGCAAGATCGTTGCCGGTGATGTGATGGTGCTGCGTTATCTGGGCCCGAAGGGCGGCCCGGGCATGCCCGAGATGCTGGCGCCCACCGGCGCACTGATCGGCCAGGGCCTGGGTGAAAGCGTCGGCCTCATCACCGATGGCCGTTTCAGCGGTGGCACCTGGGGCATGGTGGTGGGCCACATCGCGCCCGAAGCCTATGCCGGCGGGCTGATCGGGCTGGTCGAGGAGGGCGACACCATCACCATCGACGCGCACCAGCGCCTGCTGCAGCTGAACGTGGACGACGCCGAGATCGCCCGCCGCCGCGCGCTGTGGAAGCAGCCGGCGCCACGCTACACGCGTGGAGTGCTTGCGAAGTTCTCCCGCAACGCCACCAGTGCCAGCCGTGGCGCGGTGCTGGACGCCGACTGAGGCGCCCGACCCCATCACCCTGAGGATCCCCGGCGCCAGGAAGACGTACGGCAGGCGCGGCCAGGACCGTGCGGCGTCGGCGCAATCGCCTCAGCCCTCCGCTGCCCGGTCGAGACGCCTGCGTCTTTCCTTCTTGATGAGCACGGCCCATCCGAGATAGACGATGAGGTACGCGGCCAGCCCCAGCACCACGCCCGCGAGGGGAAACCCGACCAGCAGGGCCGGCCCCCAGGATGTGACCTGCTCCCAGAATGCAGCAGGCCAGGTTTGCGGCGCATTCCAGGCCAGATGGGCCATCGCCGGCGAGGGCGTGGCGGACACCTCCTGTGGAAGCACGAATGAGCCCAGGTACGCCGACAAGCCCCAAATGGGGGCCATGGTGAACGGGTTGGTGAGCCAGGTGGCGGCTGCAGCCGCCGCCACATTGGCCCGACACGCGACGGCCGCGCACATCGCGGCCGGCATCTGGAGCGGAACCGGGAAGACGCCAATGCCGATGCCCAAGGCCACGCCCAGGGCGACCCCGCGACGATGCAGAACCCACAGACGGGGATGCGCGCGCAGGTAGTGGCCCAGCCAGGCAAATCCGCGCGTCTGCTCCATGGCCTGCGCGCTGGGCAACCACCGTCTGATGCGTTTCTTGAACTCAGCCATCGAGCATCGGATTCGTGAGCGCCAAGCTGGGGCCTTCGGGAACTGGTGAGGGGGGTGCGTCATGCGCGGTGCATGACGCGCATTCACTATAGCCGCGCGACGCATCCATGCTGCCAAGGTCGGGCAGTGCAGGTCGAAGCCCACGAACCCGACATCGTCGCCGGCTCCTGCAACAGGATGGGGCGATACCGGCCGATGCGCCGCACCGCATGGCAGATCGCATCCCCGTGCCGGCCGCAGTACGATCCTGGGCTTCACCCGCCCTGGAGCGCCGATGCCGCCCCGCCATTTCACCGAGCCCACCACCGCCTACTGGCAGACCCTGCTGGCGCCCGAGGCCCTCACCCGGCCCGACCCGCCCTGGCAATATGCCTATCCGGCGCGCCTGCCCGACGGCCGGGTGTTGCTGCTGCCGATCCGCCCGCTGGCCTCCGAGCCGGACCATGCCGTCGCCTCGCTGCTGCTCAACCAGGCCTCGCTGGAGGTGGCAGACACGCTGGCACACATGCTGGCCTCGCAGCTGGCCGGGCTGGGCGCCGACATCGTCATCGGCCTGCCCACGCTGGGCCTGACCCTGGCCAGCGGGGTGGCGCGCAGCCTGGGCCATGCGCGGTATGTGCCCATGGGCTACTCGCGCAAGTTCTGGTACGACGAGGCGCTGTCGGCGCCGGTGTCCTCGATCACGTCGCCCACACCGGGCAAACGCATCTACCTCGACCCGCACCTGCTGCCACTGGTGGCGGGCAAACGCGTGATCCTGGTGGACGATGCGGTGAGCACCGGCACCACGCTGCTGGCGGCCTGGGACCTGCTGGAGTCCCTGGGCATCGAGGTGCTGGCCTGCGGTGTGGCCATGCGCCAGGGCTGGCGCTGGGCTGACAAGCTCGGCCCACAGCGCACCGGGCGGCTGGTCGGCGTGTTCGACAGCCCCTTGCTGCAGGCTGCGCCGGGCGGCTGGGTTCTGCGCGCCTGAGCTCAGCCTGCGCCGGCCGCCGCACGCAGGGTGTCGAACTGCGCCGCATGCTCCGCGCGCCAGCGGCTGCGGGTGCTGTCGTCGATCCAGGCGGCGTCCAGCCCGTTGAGCAGAAAGCCGCGCAGGTCATCCAGCGTGAAGCCGAAGTCGCGCAGCATCATCCACCAGGCGCCGGTCGGTGTGACCTTGTGCAGGGTCGGGTCGTCGGTGTTGGGGTGGATGCGCAGGCCCAGCCCCGGCATGCGCCGGATCGGGTGGTCCAGCGCCCAGCGCTCGGGCGCCAGCGTGCGCAGATAGTAGGAGTTGGTGGGCACCACGGTGAGCACGATGCCGCGTTCGGCGCACTGGCGCGCATAGTCGGGCGCATCCACGATGGTGTAGCCGTGGTCCAGCCGGTCCACCTGCAGCAGTTCGACAGCGGTGCGCACGTTCGTCCACGGCATGCCGAACTCGCCTGCGTGGGCGGTGGCGCGCAGGCCGGCGCGCCGCGCCAGCGCGTAGGCCGGCGCAAACAGCTCGGGCGGGCGGTTCACCTCGCTGTAGTCGATGCCGATGCCCAGCACCTCCTCGCGCGGGTGGTCGATGACCCATTGCACCATCTCCAGCGCGGCTTCGGGCGAGGCTTCTCGGTCGATGGCGGCGATGATCCGGCCGGTGATGCCGTGGTCGGCTTCGGCATCGCGCAAGGCGGCGCGCATCGCGTCGATGGCGGCCGGGTAGGCAATGCCCGACTGCTGCGCCGTGCCGGTCGGGTTCCAGAAGAATTCGGCGTACCGCACGTTGTGGGCGGCGGCGTCCTGCAGGTATTCGTAGGTGATGCGGTGCAGGTCGTCGGGCGTGCGCAGCAGCGCGGCGTCGAGCGCGCGCAGGGCGCGCAGCACGCCGACCGGTTTTTCGCCGCGCTCGTAGAAGGCGTCGACCTCCGCGTCCCCGAGCGGCACCGGGCTGCCGATTGCATGGGCTGCACGTGCCGCGCGCCGCGCCAACTCCTTGAAGGTGGCATGGCGCACCGTGCCCAGCAGGTGGCAGTGGATCTCGACCTTGGGCATGGCCTGCAGCAACTGCTGCAGGGGCGGCGGTGGCAGGGTGCCCGGGGGGTGGGTGCTCATGGCAGGATGGAGTTCGTCAGTGGGTTCACTGGAGTGCCTTTGCGCTGCGGCGCCGAGCACCTTGGGTTGGCCCGGCGGTGCTCACTGGAGTACCTTCGCGCTGTGCGCTGCGGTGCTGAGCACCTTGGGGCGGCCCGGCGGTGCTCACTGGAGTACCTTCGCGCTGTGCGCTGCGGTGCCGAGCACCTTGGGGCGGCCCGGCGGTGCTCATTCGCTGGCTGCACGTGAGAGCGCATCGAGCACCACGCCACGCAGCAGGGCTTCATCGGCCTGATGGGCGATCAGTGCATTGGCCCTGGCGCGCCGTGGCACCCGCCATTCGACCACGGTCATGCCGCGCGTGTGCCGGCCTTCGAGTTCCATCACCAGATGCGCCGGCCGAAACACCATGCCCCGCGGGGCCACCAGCGCAGCGGCGGCGGTGGGGTCGTACAGCGACATCGGCAGGCTCCCGTCGGGGCTGGCAATGCGCACGTAGCCCAGCAGCAGATCGGCCAGTACCTGCGCACGCGGGGTGCCGAGGGCGCGCAGCGTCTCGGCGTCCTGCGCATGCACCCGCACCTGGCGGCAGGCGTCCAGGCCGACCATGCGCAGCGCGATGCCGGCGTCCAGCACGACCTGAACGGATTCCGGATCGACAGCTGCGTTGAATTCGGCGGCAGCCGTATGGTTGCCCGCTGCGGCGCTGCCGCCCATCCAGACCAGCATGCCGATCTGCGCGGCAAGGTCGGGGCGCTGTTGCAGCGCCCGCGCCACGTTCGTCAGCGGGCCGAGTGCCAGCACGGTGGCGGGGGACGGGCTGTCGGCGAGGTACTGCACCAGCGCCTGCACACCGTCTGTGGTGTGCAGCGCCGCACGCTGCGCCGGCAGGCTGTGCCCGGCCGACGCCATGCCGTCGGCACCCAGGACGTTCTGCGCGGTCATCAGGGGTGCTGCCAGTGGCGCGGAACTGCCGCCGTGGATCGGCATCTGCCAGCCGAAGAAGGCCGCTGCGCGCAGCGCGTTGTCCGTCACCACGTCCAGCGGTGCATTGCCCGCCACCAGGGACAGGCCGGCAATCGTCCAGTCCGGCGCCTGCGCCACGGTCAGCACCGCCGCCAGGTCATCGAAGCCCATGTCGGTGTCGATCCAGACGGGGTGGTGGTGCATGGTGTGTGCGGGTGTCAGCCGAGCTGCTGGCGCCGCGGGTCGGGGATCGGCGTCGCGGCCAGCAGGCGGCGGGTGTATGCATGCTGCGGATCGTCCAGCACCGCGTCGGCCGTGCCCTGCTCGACGATGCGGCCCTGGTACATCACCGCCACGCGCTGCGCAAACGCGCGCACCACGCCCAGGTCGTGCGTGATGAACAGGTAGGCCAGGCGCTGGGTCTGCTGCAGGTCGAACATCAGCCGCAGGATCTGGGCCCGCACCGACACATCCAGCGCCGAGACCGGCTCGTCGGCAATCACCACCTGTGGTTGCGAGGCCAGCGCGCGCGCGATGCCCACACGCTGGCGCTGCCCGCCCGACAGCTCGTGCGGCAGCCGGTTGCGGAAGTGCCGGGGTGGCAGGTGGACCTGCTCGAGCAGTGCATCCACTTCGCGCTCGGCCTGCTCCGGGGCCAGCCCGCGGTTGTAGCGCAGCGGCAGCGCGATGCTCTGCGCCACGGTGTGGCGCGGGTTGAGCGAGCCGCCGCTGTCCTGGAACACCACCTGCACCGCCTGGCGGAAATCACGCAGCGCGCTGGCGGGGGCCTGGGCGATGTCCTGGCCCTTGTACAACACCTGGCCGCTGCTGGGCGCGGTCAGGCCGAGCAGCATGCGCCCGAGGGTGGTCTTGCCGCTCCCGCTTTCGCCCACCAACGCCAGAACCTCGCCGGGCTGCACGGCGATAGAGACCTGGTCCACGGCGGTCTGCATCCGGCGCGCGCGCAGCAGGCTGCCGCTGCCCCGCACCGGGAACAGGCGGCTGACATCGCGGGCTTCGAGCAGGGCCGTCATGCTGCTGTCAGCCCCAGGCATGGATGGCTTCGGGCGCGCCCGACAGATGGCAGCGGTCCACCCCCTGGCCGCTGGAGCCCAGCTCCGGCACGGCGGTGTCGCACAGCCCCGGGCGCATGATCGGGCAGCGCGGGTGGAAGCGGCAGCCCGAAGGCCATTGCCCCGCGATCGCCACGCCGCCGGGGATCGAGAACAGGTCGTGGGCACGGGACTGCGGGCTCAGCACGCTGCGCAACAGCCCCTGCGTGTAGGGGTGCGCCGGCCGGTCGAACAGGGGCTCGATCGCATTGCTCTCGACGATCTGCCCGGCATACATCACATGCACCTGCTGGCAGGTTTCAGCGATCACTGCCAGGTCGTGGGTGATGAGCAGCAGTCCCAGGTCCAGCTCCTTGCGCAACCGGGTCAGCAGCTTCAGGATGCCGGCCTGCACCGTCACGTCCAGCGCGGTGGTGGGTTCGTCGGCGATCAGCAGCGCCGGCTTCATGGCCAGCGCGGCGGCGATCAGGATGCGCTGGCGCATGCCGCCCGAGAGTTCGTGCGGGTACTTCAGCGCCACCTGCGCGGCCTGGGGCAGCTCCATCAGGTCGATCAGCTCCAGCACGCGCGCGCGACTGCCATCGACCTGTCCGTGTGCCACCAGCGCCTCGGCGATCTGGCGGCCCACCGGCATGAGCGGGTCCAGAAAACTCGACGGGTCCTGGAACACCATGCCCACCCGGGCCCCCCGCACGGAGCGCAGTTGCGCGGCGTCCATGCGCGCGAGGTCGCGGCCTTCGAGCAGCACCTCGCCGCCTGCCACCCGGGCCAGCGGCGAGGGAAACAGGTTGAGCAGCGCGAACGCCGTCATCGACTTGCCCGAGCCCGATTCGCCCACCAGGCCCACGGCCTCGCCGCGCTGCACCTGCAGCGAGACGTCTTCGACCACGCGCAGCTGGCGCGGGCCCTGGGCGATGTCCACGCACAGGTGGCGCACGTCGAGCAGGGGCGCGGCCGCGTCCGCTGTTGCACCGCTGTTCACAGAAACTCCTTCGCACTGCGTGCTGCGGTACGCGCTTGCCTGGGGCGGCCCGGCGCTGCGCTCATGGCGTATGCCCCGCGCGCGGGTTGAGGGCATCGTTGAGCGCATCCCCGAGCAGGTTGAAGGCCCACACCGTCAGCGCGATCGCCAGGCCGGCGAAGGCCGACATCCACCAGGCACTGCGCAGGTACTGCTGGGCGTCGTTGAGCATGCCGCCCCAGGAGACGAGGTTGGGTTCGCCCAGGCCGAAGAAACTCAGGCTGGCCTCGATCAGGATGGCGCTGGCGATGTCCAGCGAGCCGATCACGATGATCGGTGCCGCCACATTGGGCAGGATCTCGCGCAGGATGATGGCCCCGTGCCCCATGCCGGCCACGCGGGCCGCATCGACGAACTGCGACTGGCGCAGGCTGGCGACGGTGGCCCGCACCACACGCGCGAGTTGCGGCCAGGACAGCAGCGCGATGACCAGGATCATCTTGGCCAGGCTGGCGCCGAACACCGCGATCACGATCAGCGCCACCACGAAGCGCGGCAGGGTCTGGAAGAACTCGGCGATGCGCATCAGCAGCGCATCGGCCCAGCCGCCGTAGTAGCCGGCGATCGCCCCCAAGACCACCCCGATCAGCACCGCGAAGAACGCGCTGATGATGCCCACCGCCAGCGAGACCCGCGTGCCGTACACCACCCGCGTCCAGATGTCGCGGCCCAGATCATCGGTACCCAGCCAGTGGCCGGCGCTCAGCGGCGGCTGCAGTGCGTTGTCGCCGCCGCTCAGCGGGTCGTAGGCGGTGACCAGCGGCGCGGCAAGCGCCAGCAGCAGCACCAGCAGCAGCCAGCCCAGCGCGATGCGGGTGCCCAGGCGCTGCAGCAGGCGCTGGCGGAACCCGGGCTTGGCATACACGGGCGGCGGGGGTCCGGCCTGCGCGGTGTCCATCGGGGGCGAGGTGAAGGCGGTCATGTGCGTTCCAGTCGCGGGTCGATGAGCCGGTGCACGACGTCGGTGACCAGGTTGGCCACGACCACGGTGGCCGACACCATCAGCAGGATCGCCAGCATCACCGGGTAGTCGCGCCGCGAGATCGATTCGAACAGCAGCCGCCCGATGCCGGGCCAGGCAAACACCGCCTCGATCAGCGCCGAGCCGGCCAGGATGAAGCCGACGTTGTAGCCGATCACGGTGAGCACCGGCGCCGCCGCATTGCGCAGGCCATGCACCACCACCACCGTCCACTCGCTGGCGCCGCGCGAGCGCGCCGCCAGGATGTAGTCGGAGCCCATCACCTCGAGCATCGACGCGCGCGTGATGCGGGTGATCAGCGCCAGGTAGCGCAGCGACAGCGCGAAGGCCGGCAGGATCAGGTAGCGCATGTGGTCCAGCCAGCCGGCGAACCCCTCGGTGGCATCGCGCACCGAGCTGTTGCCCTGCGATGGCAACCAGCCCAGCCCGATGGCGAAGGTGAGGATCAGCAGCTGCCCGAGCCAGAAATCCGGAATCGAGTACCCTGCCGATGATGCCGTCTGGATCGCCGTGTCCGGCCAGCGCCCGCGCATGCGCGCCGCCGCCACGCCCAGCACCATGCCGCCGACGCTGGCGAAGACCAGCGCGGTGAGCGTGAGCTCCAGCGTCACGCCCAGCCGCTCGACGATCAGGGTGGCCACCGGCTGTTGTGCCGCAAACGAAAAGCCGAAGTCGCCCTGCACCACCTTGGCCAGGTAGCGCCACAGTTGCACCCACACCGGCTGGTCCAGCCCGTATTCGCGGCGCATCTGCTCCAGATATTCGGGCGGCGCCGGGAAGTCCCCCACCAGCAGCAGGATCGGGTCGCCTGGCGTGAAGGCTATCAGCAGGAAGTTGAGAACCACCACCGCCAGCAGCAAGGGCAGCGCATGCAGCAGGCGGCGCAAGATGAAGCTGATCATGGCTTGGTTGGCCGTTGCGTTGCCGCCGTTGCGAACCCTGCTGGCGCCGCGCGGCGTCCCGGGCCAGCGCGCCGGGTGGCCGCACCGGGTCGGCCTCCAATCGCGCAGATGGCGTTGTAGCGCACCATGGTGTTGGCGTGACCACCCTCAGGGGCGCGCGTGACGATGCGGCATGCGCGAATAATTCCGGCCGCCCCGGTGCGGCCACCCGGCACGCCCGCGAACATGGTTGGAGCACAGGGAAGTCCGGGCCCCGAGGCTACGACCACCACACATGGAGCGTCGCGGCAGGCGGTGCCCGGTGGGGGCGCGTTCGGCGGCGCGCCGAGGAGCGCAGCCGCCGGGGCGGTGCGCGCAGCGCACTTCGTCCTCATTCTCATCGCCACTGTCTGAACGGAGCGCGCAAAGCGCGCGCAGTGAGTTTGGCGATGCGCCCCGGCGGCGAGCACCGCAGGTCCGTCGGAGCGTTCAGCGCCCGACCGCGCCGCTGAGCGCCCCCACCGGGCACCGCCTGCTGCGACGCGCGCCAACGCCAAGGTAGTCCCGACCCGGCAACACCCCATCTCAGTCCACGCGCCGCACCCCCGACCACTGGTCGCGAGCGTCCAGTGCCGGGAATACGCCGCTGAGCTTCTTGCTGGCGGTGTCCACCGTCTCCTCGTCGAACAGCACCAGCGACGGCAGGTCTTCGTTGAGGATCACCTGCAGCTCCTTGTAGATCTTGGCGCGGGCATCGCGGTCCGCCGCGGTGGCTGCCTGGCCCAGCATCTCATCGACCTTGGGGTTCGAATAACCCGAGGCGTTGGTGCTCGGTGACGTGCCGGTGTAGGTGTTGTAGAGCCGCGTGTAACCGATGGCCGGGTCGCCTGCGGAATAGAAGGACTGCAGCGTCAGGTCGAAGTCGCGCTTGGCATAGACCCGTTCGAACAGCACCGAGCGCTCCAGCGGCTCCAGCCGCGCCTCCAGCCCGACCTGGCGCAGGTTGTCCTGGATGATCTGGGACTGCGCCCGCATCTGCGGCCGGCCCACGTCGAAGGGAATGCGCACCGTCGTCGTGTTCGGCTTGATGCCGGCCTTGGCCAGCAGCGTGCGGGCGCGGGCCGGGTCGTGGGGGTATTTCTTCGCGTAGCCCACGTCCTCGTTCAGCAACCACTTGAAACCGTCGCCAAACGCGCCGGCGCCGGGTCGGGCGATGCCCTGCATCACCTGCTTCACGATGCGCTGGCGGTCGATGGCAAAGGCGAGCGCGTGGCGGGCGTCCTTGTTGGTGAAGACACCGACCCGGGTGTTGTACATCATGAACCAGATGGCCGGGATGTTCACGCCGCGGCGGGCGTACAGGTTCTTGTCGGCGGCCAGGCGCGGCACCTCGGGCTTCGGGGTGTAGAAGTCGAGCAGGGAATCGATCTCGCCGGCCTGCAGTGCCGGCACGCGGTTCGGGCCCTGCGGGATGATCTGGAACACGATCTGCTCCAGGTAGGGCCGGTCCGGCCCGGCCCAGTAGGCCTCGTTGCGGGCCAGCCGGATCGTGGCGCCGCGTTTCCATTCGGCAAACTTGAACGGGCCGGTGCCCACCGGGCGCTGGTTCACAGGATTGGTGCCGATGTTGCTGCCTTCGTACAGGTGGCGCGGCAGGATGGGTGCATCGAACACCGTCATCTGCGACAGGAAGGGGGCATACGGCTTCTGCAGGCGGAACACGACGGTGTTCGCATCCGGCGTGTCCACCTCGACGCCCAGGTTCCTGAACACCGGCGCGCCGCGCGGGTGCAACTTGGCCAGCACCTCGACAAAGGTGAACTTCACGTCGGCGCTGCTGAAGTCGCGGCCGTCGTGCCACTTCACGCCGCGGCGCAGGTTGAAGCGGTAGGTCTTGCCGTCGGGCGTGATGCTCCAGCTGGTGGCCAGCGAAGGCTGCGGTTCGTAGTTGGGGTTGAGGAAGATCAGGCCTTCCAGGATCTTGGCCGACACGTCACCGGCGGTGAAGTCGGTGGTGATGGCGATGTTGAGCGAGGGTGGGTCGGTGTCGATGCCCAGCACCGCCGTGCCCTTGCCGCCGGCGGCCAGCGCCGCGCGGCTGATCCCCAGGCTGGTGGAAACGCCCAGCGCGGCGATGGCCAGCTGGCGGCGGGTGATTCGGGCGGGGAAAAGGGGTTCGGTTTGGTGCATGGTGATCAGCGTGCGGGCATGGGAAAACGACAACAGGTGGAATGCTACGCCATGCCACGCAACTTTTGCGCCAAACGCGGCCACTCGCCGCCACCCAGGCGACACTGCCGGCACAATGTTTGCAAACGCCGGCCTGCCCGGCACCGCACCGACCCAGAGGACAACACCCGTGATCACTGCCCCCATCCTGCCCGCCATCCGTGACAACCTGCCCGAGATGCTGGCGGTGCGGCACCAGATCCATGCCCAGCCGGAATTGGGTTACGAGGAATTCGCCACCAGCGACCTGGTCGCTGACCGCCTGCACCGCTGGGGCTATGCGGTGCACCGGGGCCTGGCCGGCACCGGTGTCGTGGGCACCTTGCGCGCGGGCAGTGGCACCCGCAGCCTGGGCCTGCGCGCCGACATGGACGCGTTGCCCATGACCGAGACCACCGGCCTGCCCTATGCCAGCCGCCACCCCGGGCGCATGCATGCCTGCGGCCATGACGGCCACACCGCCACGCTGCTGGCCGTGGCCCAGGTGCTGGCGGCCACGCGCGCCTTCGACGGCACCGTGCACCTGATCTTCCAGCCGGCCGAGGAGGGCCTGCAGGGCGGGCGCAAGATGGTCGACGAAGGCCTGTTCACGCGCTTCCCGTGCGACGCCATCTATGCCTGGCACAACGAGCCCGGTTTCCCGGCCGGGCGTTTCGGGTTCCTGGCCGGCGTGATCTATAGCTCCTCGGACACCGTGGTCATCACGCTGCAGGGCAAGGGTGGCCATGGCGCGATGCCGCACACCACGGTCGACCCGATCGTGATGGCGGCCCACCTGGTGCTGGCCTACCAGACGCTGGTCGCCCGCGAGGTCGACCCCAACGACATGGCGGTGGTCACGGTCGGGGCGCTGCATGCGGGCCAAGCGCCGAACGTGATTCCGGCCACGGCCGAGCTCAAGCTCTCGGTGCGCGCGCGCCGGCCCGAGGTGCGCGAGTTCCTGCGCCGGCGTATCACCGAGATGGCGCACGCGCAGGCGGCCCTGCTGGGCGGCAGTGCCATCGTCGACTACCAGTGGAAGTCGCCGCCCTGCATCAACAACGCCGAGGTGACGGCCTTCGCGCACCAGGTGGCCCTGGAGTCCATGGGCCCCGACGCGCTGATCCCGGACATGGCGCCGCTGCAGGCCAGCGACGACTTCGCCTTCATGCTCAACGCCGTGCCGGGCAGCTACTTCATCGTCGGCAACGGCAACGGCCAGCCGGGGGACGGGCCGGGGTGCATGGTGCACAACACGGGGTACGACTTCAACGATGCGATCCTGCCGACGACGGCCAGTTTCCTGGTGACGCTGGTGGGGCGGTACTTGTCTGGCCGCTGAGCGGTTGCGTCGATTCCACGCTCGTTGCTTGGTGGGCGAGCCGGAGAGGCCGGGGCAGGGGTTTGCGCGAATGTCCTCCGCCCTGCGCCTGCGGCTCCGGGCTCCCCCTTTACTTCGCGCAAACCCCTGCCCCGGCCTCTCCGGCAGCCAACCCGTTTGCTCGCCGACGGAGCCCACCGATCATGCCACGCGCGCGACGGGCAAACCGCAGGCTCTGGCGAAACGCAGGACCGCCAACAACCCTGGAGAACTTCCGAGCGCAGACCCAGCATCTGCTCGCATCCCCGGGTCGCGCACCATGCCAGCGCCGAGGAGAACGCAACAGGAGCCATCTGTTTGCATCCTTGCCGATCAGGAATGAAGGGGACAGATCCGAACAGGCGGTCCCCTGTGCCGCTGATGAATTGGGGCGACCGGTGCAGTTCTGGGAACTGCACGACGTTGGACCAGCTTTGCGCGTCCGTCTGTCGTTGAGCACCCCAACCAGGAAAGGTGCCCCGGTCAAAAAATCGCGTTGGTGCAGGTCGAGGACTACGTTGATGCCGTGCCGTTTGTGGAAACTGACACGGAGATCTTTCTACAAACCATCATCCCCAGTCGCAAAGCAATCCGGAAGTACAGGAGCAAAGCATGAAGAAGCCTGTCCCCCACGATGAAGAGGAACTCGAGGTACTCCAGGCATGGGAAGCCGGGGCGCTCAAGCCTTTCAAGAACGCGGCTGCGCAGGCCCAGGCGCACCGGGCTGCAGCAGACGCCACTTTCAAGAAGGACCAATGCCTGAACATCCGTATTTCAAGCAGGGATCTGAACAATCTGCAGGCGCGTGCACTCGAGGAGCGTGTTCCGTATCAGACCTTCACGGGCCCGTCTCGGGCAGGCCTGCCTCGCGCAGGTTTGTCAGCCACTCACGGGCCATGTTCGACATGGCCCAGCCGCCAGGCGGCCGCGATGCCGGGCACGTACAGGTGCGCATAGCCCGGATTGATGGCCATGCCGCGCTGCGATTCTTCGAGCTCGCCCTGGGAGTCGCCGGTGGCCAGGCTGGCCTCGGCGCGCACGTAGTGCCAAATCACGCGCAGGGGCTCCAGCGGGCTGAGCTCGAAGGCCTTTTCGCGGTGGGCCCGGTCCTCGTCGTGGCAACCGTGCCGCTCCCGGGAATGGGCCAGCTTGACACGCAGGCCGAGGTGCGTCGCCGGCGATGCGGAATTTGATTTGAGAGGCCAAAAGTGATGCATGCTTGCATCACTTTTGATTCGGAGCCGCCATGCGAACCACAGTCACCATTGAGGATTCCCTGTACGAAAAGGCACTCGAAGTCGCCGACCCCACGATGGACCGTGCCGACATCTTCCGTGAAGCGATGAAGACCTTTGTGCGGGTCCAGGCCGCCAAGCGCCTGGCAGCCCTTGGCGGAGCACGGCCTGACATGCAGGACATTCCCCGTCGAGGCGGGGAGCAAGCGCCACGATGAGTGTTCTGGTTGATACGTCGGTGTGGTCTGATCATTTCCGCAGGCCCAACAGTGTGCTTGCAGGGTTGGTGGTGCTCGACCAGGTCTTGACGCATCCGATGGTTGTTGGAGACCTTGCATGCGGCACCCCCCCCGAACCCAGGCTTCGCACGCTGGCCGACCTGCAATTGTTGCTGGCAGCCAACCAGGCAACCCCGCAAGAGGTGCGCAATCTCATCGAAAGAGAAGCGCTGTTGGGACTGGGTTGCGGTTTTGTGGACCTGTCGCTTCTGGCGTCAACGCTGATCACGCCGGGGGCAACGCTCTGGACGCTGGACAAGCGCCTCGCGTCTTTGGCCAGCCGCTTCAGGGTTTGTTTTGCGCCGCCTGTGCACTGAGCCACACTGGCGCTCTGACGCCGCCCTTGGTCAGGCTGCCAACGCGTCCCAACGGCGAATCCGGGACAGCGCTTCTTCCATCGACTCCCGCGCTGTTTCGGTGTCGTAGTGACTTTGCAGGTCGGTCCAGCTTTGCGCGTCCGTCCCAAAGAACGCAGCCAGCCGCAACGCCGTGTCCGCAGTGATCGAACGGCGGCCGGCCACGATTTCGCTGATGCGCCGTTGTGGAACGCCAATTTCCTTGGCTAGCCTGTACTGGGTGATACCCATCGGCTCAAGAAAGTCGTGCAACAGGATGTCACCCGGAGTCGCGAGCGGTACTTTGCGTTGCATGGTTGTGCCTCCCTCAATGCTAGTCAACGATCCCGGCGCGCCAGGCATGACCGTCGCGCCATTCGAAGCAGAGCCGGAACTGGTCGTTGATCCGGATGCTCCATTGCCCTTTGCGATCCCTCTTCAGTTTAGCGTCAAGGGATAGCATCGAAAGTGCCCCCAGTTCTGTTGGCAGACGCCGCGCCATTCCTGGTCAGCGACCAGGCCAGCCCTGTCTGGTCAAGATGTCAGCCCGTATTGCGTGCCAGTACTGCCGCAAAGGGCGAAGTCGCAAGAATGACCGTCTTGAGGTTGGTGAAGTCGTCAAAGCCTGCGTTCCCGAGCTCCCGGCCGTAGCCGGAAGCCTTGATACCGCCAAACGGCAATTGCGGCGCGCCGTCGAGTGTGGTGTTGATCCACACCATCCCGCTGCGGAGTTCACGCGACAGGCGCATCGCGGTGTCCAGCCGACTGGTCCAGACGGTGTTCGCGAGGCCATATTGCGTTCGATTGGCGAGGCGGATCGCCTCCTCGCTGGTCGAGAATCTCGAGACGCAGAGGACTGGACCGAATACCTCCTGGTTGAAGATCTCCGCGTCGGGCGGAACTTGATCAAAGACAGTCGGAAGGATGAAGTTGTTTGTCAGGTCTGACGCAGGGCGAATCGTCTGCCCGCCGCACAGAAGAGTCCCGGCGCGGCCTCGGCCCCGATCGACAAGCGACATGACCCTGTCGACCTGTTGCGCCGAGATCATCGACCCGAGGTCGGTCTTGGCGGAACGGGGATCTCCGATGCAGAGCTGATCCACCCGTCTGAGAAGCCGCTCCAGGAACTGTTCGGCGATCGCGTCGTGAAGGAGCAGCCTCGATCCAGCCACGCAACATTGACCTTGAAAGCCAAATATCGCGAACAGGGTGCCTTCAACAGCGGAATTGACGTCTGCGTCGTCGAAGACGATATTGGCCGATTTCCCTCCCAGTTCGACCGTCACGCGCTTCACGGACTCGGCGCTGTTGACAATGACGCGCTGACCGACTGCCGTCGAACCTGTGAAGCTCACCATGTCGATGCCGGGATGGCGCGATATCAGTTCGCCGACGTCACGCCCATACCCGGTGACGACCGAGAGAACTCCCGAGGGCAGCCCGGCCTGGACCCCCAGCCGAGCGACCTCGAGTGCGCTTCCACTCGTCAACTCCGAGGGCTTGACGATCACCGAGCAGCCTGACGCCAGCGCAAATGGGACCTTCTTGCTGAAGATTTCGATCGGGAAGTTCCAAGGGATGATCGTCGCGACGACGCCGCAGGGTTCGCGCAAGACGAGGCCAGTCTTGCCATGGGCGAGGTTCGTGAACGCCTCGCCATGCGACTGTGCCGCCATGCCGGCTGCATGCCGCATCAGCGCGGCAGCAGCGGCGACGTCACCTTCGACCAGTCGCCTTGGCTTTCCGACCTCGGCGATTTCGATGTCCACGAGGGTGCTGGCGTTGACGCTGATGAGGTCGGCCCACCGGTAAAGAACAGATGCTCGTTCCTGGGCTGACATGCGAGGCCAAGGTCCATCGTCGAACGCGCTTCGAGCAGCCGTGACCGCTTCATTCACATCACGTTCGTCACCTGCGGCAAACATCGCAACGAGCGCGTCATCTGCCGGGCTGTGGCGCGGTATGGCCCGACCATCGGGGCGATGGACAAATCTGTTCTCGATGAAATGGCCGTATTCACGCATCGCTCCGCATCCTCATGGTCGACGCAAATCGAACCACGCCGTCGGCCGCCATGGTGGATTTCCGTGTTTCATCGCGTTTCCAGGTAGTGGTTGGCGCACCCAGCAATGCGGCAGCCTTACGACTTCAGATCGAGCTTGCCCACGATCGACTTGAACAGGTCGTTCTGGGACCGGATCGAACTGGCGAACTCCGGCGCATCGAGGTACGCGTATCCGAGATTCAGTTTTGCGAGCGACTCCCGGAAGGCGGGATCTTCAGCCGCCCGTCGCGTAGCAGTGCGCAGGCTTTCGACCACCGAGGCCGGGGTATCCTTGGGCACAGCAAGGCCTCGCCAAGCTGCAATTGCCACGTCGACATTGCGCTCCTTGAGCGTGGGCACTTTGTCGAAAGTTCCGATGCGCCGGTCTGCCATGACCCCCAGCATCTTCAGCCGTCCAGCTTTCACATGCTCGGAGACTTCAGCGGGGCTCACCGTGACCGCATCGATATGCCCCCCCAGCAGCGAGACGATGGCAGGTGCGGCACCCTGAAAGGGAACATGGGTCAACTTGATGTTTGCCCGGTCCTCCAGGCCGACTGCAGCCACATGCCAGATGGAACCAGCTCCGGAATTGCCAGACTTGATCTGACCCGGCCGGGCCCTGGCATCCGCCAGAAACTCCTCGACCGTGTTCCATTTGGCGTCCGACCTGACTGTGACGGCTGCCGGATCTGCATTCAGCAACGCGACAAGTGCGAAGTCGGCGTGGGTGAACTTGATGGTGCCGAGGTGCGGCAGGATCACCAACTCCGTCACCACCATCGCGACCTTGTACCCGTCAGGCTTGCTGTTGAGCACATCGGTCATGCCTATCGATCCGCTGGCCCCCGGTTTGTTGTTGACCAGCAGCGGTTGCGGGAAGTACTTCCGGAAGACGTCGGCCAGTGTTCTGGCAAGCGCGTCGGAGCCTCCACCCGCAGCGGCTGGCACCACCAGCTCGACCGGTTTCGTGGGGTAGTCGTTTGCCGATGCTGTCAGGACAGGGCTGACGAGGAGTCCTGAGCCAAGAAGCTGCAGGGCTTGACGACGGGACAGAGGGGATTTCCTGATCATGATGGGACCTTGGTCGGAGTGTTGAAGAAAGGGCGAGAAGAAGGTGTCGAGGGTGAATGGAGGCCGCCTGGAGAATTGGCCACTGTCAATGAACTGCGCCGGGGCCAGCCTTGAGAAAGTCAGCCATGCGCTCGGCGATCATGATCGTGGGGGCATTGGTGTTTCCTGAGATCAGCTGCGGCATGACGGAGCAGTCGGCCACCCGCAGACCACGAATGCCCCGCACCCGCAGCTGGGGATCGACGACAGCCAGTTCATCGTTTCCCATGCGGGAAGTGCCGGCGGGGTGATAGCCGCTGCGCGCCTGCTCCCGCACGAATTTCTCGTAGCCGCCTGGCTGGTTCACAGACTTGCCAGGCCAGTGCTCACCGCAGACGAGATCTGCCAGAGCGGGTTGGTTCATGATGTGCTGCCCCAGCTTGACGCACTCGATGGTTTGGCTCAAGTCGTACGGATCCGACAGGAAGTTCGGATCGATGACCGGAGCGTCCAATGGGTCCGCACTGCGCAAACGGACATGTCCTCGTGATCTCGGGCGGGTCAGGTAGGCGTTCAAGGTGCATCCGTTGCCACCGGGAACACTTGGAATGCCGGCCTCGATTCCCGACCCCGCGAGGAAATGGAACTGTACGTCCGGGGTTTTTTCGCTGCGGTCGATCCACCAGAAGGCGCCACCTTCGACGACATTCGAGCTGACAGGGCCCCTGCGCGTGAACGCGTATTCAAGACCCGCCAACGCTTGCCACCGCAGTTTCTTGTACTTGTCGTAGCCATGCGCTCCCTGCAGCTGGTAGATCATGAAGACGTCCAGGTGGTCATGGAAGTTCTCACCGACACCAGGAAGATCGTGAAGCACCTTCACGCCAGCCTGCTCGAGGTGCCATGCAGGCCCTACCCCCGACACCATCAACAGCTTGGGCGTGCCGATCGTGCCTGCCGTCAATATCACCTCCTTGGCGGCTCGGCGCATCTCAAGCCGACCACGGTGCAAGAGTTCGACGCCGACAGCACGGTCGGACTCCATGACGATGCGCGTCGCCACCGCGTGGGTCATGACGTGCAGGTTTGGCCGTCCGCGCACTGGCTTGAGATACCCGGCTGCCGCGCTGCACCGGAACCCATTTCGGTGGGTGACTTGATACAAGCCACAACCCGCCTGGTCAGGGCCGTTGAAGTCATCGTTGAAAGGAATACCGGCATCCTGACACGCGCGCACCCATGCCTTCGTCAACGCACTGGTGTGCCGCTGGTCTGCGACACCGAGGGGGCCACCTTTCCCATGGAAGCTGCCGGTCAACCGCTCGTTGTCTTCAGAGCGGATGAAGTAGGGCAGCACGTCCTCGTACGCCCAGCCTTCGCAGCCAAACTCTGCCGCCCAGCGGTCGTAGTCCTGCGCAACGCCTCGCGTGTACACCTGTGCGTTGATGGAGCTTCCGCCGCCCAGCACTCTGGCTTGGACGTATGGAACGACGAGGCCGCCCTGGTTCTTGCCGGGTGCAGTCTGGTACGGCCACGTCATCGTTCCCTTGGCAGTCTTGTAATAGGTGACTGGCAGGTGGATGTAGGGGTTCCAGTCACGTGGTCCTGCTTCCACGAGAAGTACATGGGTGTCCGCTTGCTCGGTCAAACGCGCGGCCAAGGCACACCCGGCCGAACCACCACCCACGATGACGTAGTCGTATTCCTTCATGAGGAATCTGCCTTCTTCTCTCCAATCGGGACCCACTTCAGCAACCCCGTGGCGACGCAGACAAGCTCGCCCCGCTGATTCGTGACTCGGATGTCGGCGACGCTCCTGCGCTTGATCGCATCGACCGCCGTGACGGTATACACGACTGTCACGGTGTCCCCGAAGAATACCGGTCCCAGAAAGCGGATTCGGTCGTAGCCCAGCGCCACGGGTGTTTCCGGTGGCCCCAGTGCGCGCCGGCACCGCGCGACCATCATCGTCGACGTGGTCGACATCAGGCCCACCAGCAGGGCCCCATGCGCGACCCTCTGGCCATAGGCTGACTCTGCCATTGCCTGCGCGTTCACATGGTTGGGCGAGAAGTCCCCGGTGACCCCGGCGAACAGATAGACATCCGCTTCCGAGATGGTCTTGGCGAAGGAACAGGCGTCGCCGATCGCCAGGTAGAAGTCCGTGTTTGCGTTCATGCTGGCCTCGTCCACGATGCGCTCCTACAAGCCGAGCTGGTTCCAGGGACGAGCCTGCGCCGAGACGACGGATTCGGACTTCAGCAACTCATCGATGCGCTGCGCGCTGTAGCCCAGTTCCTCAAGGATCTTGGTGCTGTCCTGCCCGGGTCGAAGGGCGATGTGCCGAAGTGGCGGTACCGCACCGTCATACCGGACCGGGTGATTGACCAGCACCACTTCCTGTTCGCCGATCTTGACCCGGCGGAAGGCCCGGTTGTGCTGGAGTTGGGGATCAGCCATCAGGTCTGCGTAGTTCATGACCCGGGAGTACCAGATGTCGTGCTTGTCGAAGGCATGCGAGACATCTTCGTACCGACGCCCGCTCAAGACCCTCTCCAGCGTCTGTGCGTAGTCGTCGCGCGCTGCATAAAGATCCGTGTTGCTTATCGCCTGGAGTTCCGGGCTACCCAGCGCGTCGGCCAGTTTTCCCGGATCGGTCAGCGGCAGCACGATTGAGCAGTCTGCGAGCGGGTACAGGCCATACGGCGCCTGGTGGAGCCAGGTCGCAAGCCTGCCATGGCGATGCAACTGGTCTTCCTTGAAATCACCGGTCAGGAACGCGGTGATACCCTCGAGCTGCAGGTCGATTCCGGCGTTCAGCAGACTTGCTTCGATTCTGCACCCCCGCCCGGTGCGCGCCTTCTTGACAAGCCCGGCAAGAATCCCCATTGCAAGCAACGTGGCGCCGTGGTGATCGATCACCGTGCCTCCGACCGGCGTCGGTGTGGGCCCGGTGGCTGCCGCCAGACCACACCGTGCCTGGACGAGCAGGTCCTGCCCCGGCTTGCCCACCATCGGCCCCGACGAACCCCACCCGGTTGCCGACGCATAGACGATGCCCGGGTTCAGGGCCTTGCAGGCTTCGTAGCCGAAGCCCAGCCGCTCCAGGACGGCTGGCCGGTAGTTCTCGACCACGACATCCGCTGACGCAATCAGATCCCTGACCACCTGCTTGCCTGCTTCCGACTTCAAGTCGACGGCGAGGCTGCGGCAGTTGCGGTTGGCAGCCAGGAAAAAAACGCTTGTGCCATCCGCATACAAGTCGGCGCCGGACCAATGCCGCTCGAACGCCCCGGTTGGCGGCTCGACCTTGACCACGTCGGCACCGATGTCGGCGAGGTACTGTGTTGCTGCAGGGCCTTGCAGGAAATGGCAAAAGGAGACAACTCGCGTGCCGTGTAACGGCAGTTCGCTGCCGTCGACTGATGCGGCAGGCGCCACGGCCGATTCGATTTTCGCTTGACTCACGCCCACTCCTTGATAACGTTTACATTTGAGTTTACATACCTGATTCTTCAACTTCAAGTAATGGTTTACACCTATAGATGGAGATCCGGGGTGCGATAACAATTTCCCAGTCGAACTACGCCAAACTGGACCATGACATCCTGGATCAATGCCGCCACACTGCAAGCCATCGATGGCGTCCGAAGGATCGCCGGCAGCGCCACCGACTTTCCGCACATCACAAAGGACCAGGAATGGCAATGGACCAGCGACGGCGTGTGGACCGGCGGGTTCTGGGCCGGGCAGCTATGGCTGTCCGCTGCGCTGAATCCTGCCGGGCCATTTCGGGAACGGGCGATCCATTTCACGGATCGGCTGCTTCCGAGGCAGGCGGACAGCCATAACCACGACCTCGGGTTCATGTTCTATCCCAGCGCGATTCGCGCCTGGCAGGCGACTGGTGAAGAAAAGTATCGGAGTGCAGCCGTCGCAGCTGCAAATGCACTGGCCGGCCAGTTCAGCGAAGTCGGCGGATTCATCCCGGGTTGGGGGTTTTTCGGTCACCGCAACTGGGGTGGGTCAGTCCTGGTGGATACCCTGATGAACTTGCCGCTCCTGGTCTGGGCAACTCGACAAGGTGGAGACCCACGATTGCTGGAGGTCTTGCGCCGTCATGCCGCAACAACACTGCGTCACCACTTGCGCGCCGACGGGTCGGTCTACCATGTGTACAAGTTCGACGAGGCCACTGGCAACCCGTTGCATGGCGACACATACCAAGGGCTGGCCGCGCACAGTGCATGGTCCCGCGGTCAGGCTTGGGCCCTGACAGGCCTGGCCATGCTGGCAGGCATGCTGGATGACAGGTCCTATCTCGAAGCGAGCGAGCGCGTGGCCGCCTATTTCATGCGCCACCTGCCCGATGGGGGCGTCCCACCGTGGGATTTTGGTGCGGCTGGCGACGCCGAGCCGAGAGACTCGTCAGCCGGTGCCATCGCAAGTTATGGATTCCTCAGGCTGTATCAGATCACGGGAAGCCGGCCCCATCTGGACGCAGCTTCCAGATTGTTGCGCGCCCTCGCTTCCAGCTGCGCGAACAACACTGACCGTGGCGGACTCCTGCTTCACGCGACCGCTGACAAGCCGCACGGGTTGGGGGTGGATGAGTCAACCGCCTATGGGGATTACTACTACCTGAAGTCGCTCGTTCTGCTTCGAAAGGTGTTGGCAGATGGTTGAGGTCCGCGCGCTCGGCCAGCCCGGTCGGGCGGAGTTCGCTGCGGGTATTGGCCGGTCGCTTGCCTTGGTGGTCAGATCGGGGCAATCATGAGTTCTCGTCAGACCATTCACGTTCAGGAGCATGTCGCGCCATGAAAGCCAACCCTTCGAATGAGAAAGCGCCCGACCGGGCCCGGTTTGACGGCAAGGTCGCGATCGTCACTGGCTCCACACAGGGGCTGGGCGAGCACGTTGCGGCGCTGCTCGTTGAACGGGGTCTGCAAGGCTTGGTGGTCACGGGGCGAAACCGCGTGCGCGGCCAAGCCGTTGCAGACCGTTTCTGTGCCATGGGCGCTGATGCGATCTTCGTACAGGCCGACCTCGCCCAGGCGCATGAAGTGCCACGGATCATCGACGCGTGCGACACGCGATTTGGCCGGGTCGACGTGCTTGTGAACGCTGCCGGCAACACCGACCGGGGGACGATTCTGGATACTTCGCCGGATTCTTACCAGAAGACGTTTGCCACGAACCTGCAAGCGCCGTTCTTCCTGATGCAGGGAGCACTCCGAATCATGATCCGGGAAGGCATACGCGGGAGCATCGTCAACATCATCTCGATGAGTGCGCACGGAGGCCAGTCCTTCTTGTCTGCCTACTGCGCCGCCAAGGGCGGCCTGTTGACGCTCACCAAGAACACCGGCTTTGCCATGATGCGTTATGGCTGCCGCGTCAATGGCCTCTGCATGGGGTGGATGTACACGCCAGGTGAAGAGGAAACCATGCGCAAGTGGCATGGGGCCGCTGATGGCTGGCGGTCTGAAGCCGAGGCCAAGTTGCCGATCGGGCGAATGCTGGATGCCGGCGAAGTTGCGCGGGCGGCGGCCTTCCTTTGCTCCGACGAGTCCGGGATGATGACCGGATCGATCGTTGACTTTGACCAGTCCATATCCGGCTGCTTTGATGCCGTTCCTCAACCACCCGACATCCCGCTTCGCATCCAGTCTGGCCCCCCGACGCGCTGATCAGAAGTCCAACAGCACGGATCAATCGCAGATATTCCCATGCAAACCGCAATCCAAACCCCCGACTCCGCGTGAATGCGTGGATCGTTTCTTCATCTCAAACCCAACCACGAACACAAGGAGCACATCATGATGAACCGTCTTCGCAGGACTCTGGTGACAGGCCTGGTCGGTGCAATAGGCATGGTCGGCCTCTCGACCGCCGCCTACGCACAGGAAAAACTGAAATGGGCGCACAACTACGACGTCACTACGCCCTACCACAAGGCGACAGCCTGGGCGGCTGACGAGATTCGCCGGCTCACGTCCGGGAAGTGGGACATCACGGTGTTCCCGAACTCATCCCTCGGTGCCGAGGCGACCCTCAACGAAAGCCTCCTGATCGGGGGCGTGGACATACTGATAGGCGGTCCATCGTTCGCCGCGAGAGGCTACCCCCGGATCGGGATCTCGTATTACCCCTTCATCTTCGACGATGCCGATCACCTGATGCGCTACAGCAAGAGCGATGTGTTCAAGGAGATCAGCGAAGAGTTCAAGAAGAAGACCGGGATACACATTGCCGCGTACACCTACTACGGTGCCCGACACACAACCACATCGCAGAAGGTGTTCACGAATTGCGCGCAGATGGCAGGAATGAAGATCCGGGTGCCTCCTGCACCGGCCTACACGGCCATGCCCAGGGCATGCGGCGCGAACCCGACGCCGGTCGCATTCGCCGAGGTCTATCTGGCGCTTCAGAACAAGACGGTGGACGGACAGGAAAATCCCCTGCCGACGATTCAGTCCATGAAGTTCTTCGAAGTTCAGAAGGCCATCATGCTGACCGGGCACATCGTCGACGGGATCGTCACGCAGATCGGCCCGCATGTCTGGAAACGTCTGTCCGAAGCCGAGCGCGGAATTTTCGAGCGCGTGATGCAGGAGGCCGCAGCGCGCGCAACCGAAGAAGTCAAGAAGGAAGAGCGCGAACTGGTTGCCTTCTTCAAAGGTCGAGGCCTTGAGGTTGTCGACGTCGACAAGGACAGTTTTCGCAATGCGATACTGAAGAACGTGCCGCCGGAGTCGATGGGCTTCACACAATCCGACTACAACCGTATCCGCGCTTTGCGTTGATGCGGGCGACTCCGAGATGCCTGACCGAGTGGAGATTGACATATGAATCTGGCTGGCAAGCTTTTGGCGAAAGCAAAGGACGACCTTGTCATTGGTACAACAGTGACCATGTCGGATCTCGCCGTGACCGAGGCGCTCGGGCTGGCCGGTCTGGACTTCGTATGGGTCGACATGGAGCATACGGCGCTGGGCAAGGCCGAGGTCTGCGGTCATCTCATCGCAGCCAAGGCCGCGCAGATCGCGTCATGCGTCCGCGTGCCCTGGAATGACCCGGTTCAGATCAAGCCGATTCTCGACATGGGTCCGGATGCCTTGATCGTCCCGCAGATCCGCACTTTGAGCGACGCCAAGGCCGCTGTCGCGGCCTGTCTCTACCCGCCCAGGGGCGTGCGTGGGTTCGGCCCGCTTCGCGCATCCGGTTATGGGGCTTACAACGTCACGAAAGGCATGAGCGAGGACTACAAGCCGACCCTGCTGTTCCTGCAGATTGAACACATCGACTGCGTGCGCTGCCTGGATGAGATTCTGGAACTGGATGGTGTGGATGGTCTGATCGTCGGGCCGATGGATCTTTCGGCAAGCATCGGGAAGTTGGGCCAACTGGAGGACGCCGAACTGAACGCGATTTTTGACGCACTTGCGGCCAAGGTCGTCAAGGCGGGCAAGATGCTGGGGGTTTCCATGGCCTACGTCCCGGAGCGGATCACTGCATGGATCGGGCGTGGTGCAAGCTTCCTGTCGCTGGCCCAGGATGTCGAGATCCTGATCGCGTCGCTGCGGCAGATCGTGGACGCCACAGAGAAACAATGGCAGGCGGCATCTGACATGCCGATGGAAAAGCGGCCACCCCGGCTTCGCGGTTTGGGGGCAGATCAACCATGACTGCAGCTCTCGACAACCGTGCCAGCCTTGAGGAGCTGGCACGGGCCTTCGACGTTGCGCCGGAGGAAGTCGACCTTTCGAGCTACGCCATCGAGGACTGGGTGGCCTGTGCTGCCTACTGGACCGTGGTGGCATGCGTCATTCTTCAATTCTTCACCAGGTATGTGTTGAATGACAGCTTTGCATGGACCGAGGAACTGGCATCCGCAGGGCTTGTCAGTTTCGTTTTCCTGGGCGCAGTCATGTGCGCCCGCAAGGACAGCCACATCCGGATCGATCTGCTCCAGAGGTTGCTTTCCCCTTCGGCGGGGCGGGTACTGGGCCTTGTCGTTGATCTGGCCACTGTGCTGTTCCTGGCTTACATGACCTGGTTGACTTGGCGGTATCTGTCAGTCGTCGGCGGCCAAAGGATGATCACCGTCGATCTCTCGCGAGTCTGGCTGTACTACGCCGTCCTCTGCGGGTTCGCCCTCATGGCCCTGCGACTGGTCGTCAGGATGGTTGCGAACCTGAAGGGCGGCCGCATGCCGCTTGCAGACGACAACCGGTAGGCACGGGAAAACCCGAGGTTGCACATGTATCTCTTGCTTGGCTCTTTAATCGGACTGATGTTTCTGGGAGTACCAGTTGCGATCTCCCTGAGCGCCGCCTCGGTGCTCTACGTCCTGTTCAATGGAGGCATCCCGGATCTGATGGTCGCGCAGCGGATGATCGAAGGGGTGAACAGCTTCCCGTTGCTGGCAGTCCCGTTGTTCATCATGGCCGGAAACCTGATGAACATGTGTGGCATCACAGGCCGGATCTACCACTTTGCCTTGTCGCTCGTGGGATGGATGAAGGGGGGGCTTGCACAGGTAAACGTCATGGGCTCGCTGGTTTTCTCGGGCATGTCGGGTACGGCCCTTGCCGACGCCGCAGGTATCGGAACGATCGAAATCAAGGCGATGAAGGCGCATGGATATCCGGTCGAGGTGGCAGTGGGGATCACTGCGGCGTCGGCGACCATCGGCCCGATCATCCCGCCATCGCTTCCATTCGTGATCTACGGGATGCTGGCCAACGCCTCGATCGGCGCTTTGTTCCTTGGAGGCGTGGTACCGGGCCTGGTGATGACGGTCTTCCTGATGGCCACGATAACCTGGCTTGCCCGCCGTCGTGGCTGGGGGGTCGCTGTTCCTTTTTCCCTCGGAGTGTTCAGTGCTGCGGGCCTGGAGATTGCGATCGTTCTGGCCTTTCCCCTGGCGGCGTACTTGCTTGTCGCAACTGGTATGACCGTCAACGCCGCTGTCGGCGTCGCGCTCGCCGTCTTGTTGGTCCTGGACTACCGCTTCAAGTTTTCGGCGGTCATGTCCCTCATGACGCCGATGATCCTGATCGGCGGGATGACGATGGGATGGTTCACCCCGACGGAGGCAGCATGCGCGGCGGTCGTCTGGTCCTTGTTCCTGGGTTTCGTCCGCTACCGCACCATGACACTGAAGATGCTGGCAAAAGCATCCATGGATACGATCGAAACCACCGCCTCGGTTCTCTTCATCGTGACCGCCGCATCCATCTTTGCGTGGCTGCTGACGGTGTCGCAAGGCACGGAAGCCTTCGCCCGCCTAGTGCTCGGCATCACGCAGGACAAGTGGGTCTTCCTGCTGATGGTCAATATCCTGCTTCTGATCGTCGGATGTTTCCTGGACACGGTTGCTGCGCTCACCATCCTCGTTCCGATTCTCCTGCCCATCGCGGTGAAGCTTGGTGTGGACCCGGTCCACCTTGGGCTCATCATGACGCTTAATCTGATGATCGGATTGCTGACTCCGCCGCTTGGAATGGTGCTGTTCGTGCTGGCCAAGGTGTCCAATCTGTCGGTCGAGCGGACCACGATGGCGATCCTGCCATGGCTGGCGCCGCTGTTGTTGTCCCTGGTTGCCATTACCTGCATCCCCGAGCTGACGCTCTGGCTGCCGAAGCAATTCGGCCTGCTTCGTTGAGGTAATGCGCGAGCGCGAACCCTTGTGACCTCGCGGCGGCGCCGGTGACGCAGGGCCAACACGGTGGCGGATTGGGCAGCGGCATCTTCGATTCAGACTCGGCGACAATCGACGCATTAATCAGAGAGTGCCGCGTGAAGTCGACTAGTGTCAAAGATGGAACCGGGAAACCGGTGCGCAGACGTCGGAGCCCCCTTTCCAGCGACGCAGTCGCAACGCTAGCCGATGTGGCAACGCTGGCTGGAGTGTCCACGGCTTCCGTATCCCGGGTCTTGAACAAGCGCGATTCAGTCGGGCCCGAAGTTCGAGCGCGCGTCGACTCGGCGATCCGAAGCTTGCGCTTTGTTCCCAATGCTGCTGCGCGCGCACTGCGCTCCACCAAGACCCGGCTTGTCGGCGCCATCATTCCTACCCTGAACTATGCAATCTATGCGCGCATGGTCGAGGCCTTGCAGGAAGGGCTCACCTCTGCGTCGATCTCTTTGATCATTAAGACGTCGGGCTACGACCTGCAAAAGGAGTACGACCAGGTGCGGTTGCTGGTCGAGCACGGAGTCGACTGCGTTGTCGTCGTGGGTGAGGCACAGCGCGCATCAACCCTGCAATTGCTGGAGCAGCACGGCGTGCCCGTTGTACTGACCTATGCGAGCTCGCCGGGCGCCGTCTTTCCGTCCGTCGGGTTTGTCAATCTGGATGCCGCGGCCGCGGTAGCGCGCCATCTGCACGATCTCGGGCATCGTCGCTACGCAATGATTTCCGGCAAGTCGCTGCACAATGACCGCGTCCGGGACCGAATCACTGGCTTCGTGACGGGTCTTGGAGCACTTGGCGTGCCGTCACGCGACATCCGTATCACAGAAGTCGACTATCAGATGGCCGCCGGTCATGCCGCCATGCGCGAATTGCTGGCCAGGGATGGGACAGTGACGGCGGTCTTTTGCGGCAGCGATGTGCTCGCGGTCGGAGCACTGAAGGCATGCAAGGACGCGGGCGTTCGATGCCCTCAAGACGTTTCGATTGTCGGGTTCGACAATCTCGAAATCGGCGAGTACGTTGAACCGGCGCTGACCACGGTGGAGGTTTCCGGGGCTGAGATGGGCGCCAAGGCCGCTGAAATGGTGATCTCGATTTTGGGCGGGATTTCTCCTGCAAAGAGTGTCTGCCTCGATGCACCGCTGATCGTGCGCCAGAGCACGGCGATCGCGCCGAAGAGTCCCTGAGCCGCGCTTCGGTCTGTCTTGTCGGCCGCCCGGCATTTCGGTCATCGTTCCCGTGCAGCAAGTCCAGTGTGTATCGGAACCGAAAGAATGAGATCAGGCACGCCCGCTGCGGGCACTGCTGGCGGTGACGATCACACACCGGATCGCCTGCGGCGACTGCCCCGCAGCCAGGACCGGATCCGACAGCATGTTTCCGCCCCGGACTGATCTTCGACAACACAAGCGCAAATCCAGCTTGCAACCGGCCAGGTCTACGGGCAGGATCAAAAGCGCCGGGCTGTGCCATCGGCCAGTGCAGGACAGCCAGGAAACAGAACGGAGGCTGGCGATGAAGATCTCGCATGGGAAAGATGCGTCTGTACGGATTACCGCGCCGTGGCGCGTGCAAGGGCTGCTGGTCGTAGTAGCGGCAACCATGCTCATGGCGGGGTGCGCGGTAGAGATTCAGAACACCCTGCCCGCCAAGGAACTGGAGCGGATGGCGCAGCCACCGGGGTCGGTCTATACGGGTGGCGGGTCTTCCAGGACAAATGTGCGACCTGCCATGGCCCCACCGCCAACGGCACAACGGGCGCTCCCGACCTGCTGCCGATCGTTCGCACCATGGGGCCGCGCCAGTTCGTGGGCCTGGTGCTCACGCGCTACGACTGGGTGCTGCCGGTCGCGAGAGGCAACGGTGATCGCGCTGCGCGTGAAGCCCAGGTGGACACAGTGCTGCAGCGCGGTGAAGCGCCCCTGGTCATGCCGGCCTGGGGCAGCGAGCCCCGGGTCAACGCGCACATCCTGGACCTGCATGCCTATCTCACTGCGCGCGCGCAGGGTGCGCAGGGCCCGGAGCGCCCGTTGCCATAGGCGCGTTGCCTGCAGTGGCGTTTGCCCCTGCCAACTGGCGATATGAAGCGGCCTGAAAAGACAGAAACGGGGGGCGTGATGACAAGGCCAGGTAGGTCACTTGTCGGTGCTGGCCTCAGTGTGCGCGGTGAAGCCGGCGTGAAGTCGCTGATCCACACGGAAATCGTCGTCGACAAGTGCCTGGCAACCAAAACCCGTGGCGGAAAAGTCCGGCGCTGGCCAACGAGCGCGTGCAGACCAACGCGGCCACGCGCGGGACTCCCATCGCGCAGACAAGTCAGCCAAACACCCTCTGCGCATGGATCCCCAGCCCCTGCGCCACGCTGGAGAAGCGGTTGCCCCGCACCACCCGCGCCTGCGGAAACCGTGCCGCGATGCGCTCGGCCAGCGGCCGCAGTCCGGTGGAGCCACCCGTGAAATACAGGGCTCCCACCTGATCCGCGCGGATGCCCGCCTGCACCAGAGTCTCATCGGCCGCGCCTACGATCTGCGCCAGATCGGAGTCGATCGCATCGATGGCTTCTGCCTCCTGCACCGCGCGCTCCAGGCCGGCCTCGACCATCGACAGGTCGATGCGGGTGCTGCCGCCCTCGGCCACGGCGATCTTGGCGGCCTCGGCCTGTCCGATCAGCGCATGCCCAAGGCGGTGCTCCACCACGTCCATCAGCCGGGCATGCTGGCGCAGATCGGCGTAGAAGCTCTTCATCTGCTTGAGTTCTGCGACCCGGCCGGCCGCGTAGACGGTGTTGATCAGGTGCCAGGTGGCGAGGTCGAAATACACCTTGCTGGGCACTTCGCGCCCGGTCGGGCCGACGCCCCGATAACCGCAGGTCGGCAGGATATGCGCCAGCTCGATGTGGCGGTCGAAGTCGGTGCCGGCCACATGCACGCCGTGGTTGGCCAGGATGTCGGCGCGGCGGTCCACGCGCTGGCGCTGCTGTGGGCCGACGCGCACCAGCGAGAAGTCGGAGGTGCCCCCGCCGATGTCGGCCACCAGCACGATCTGCTCGCGGTCGATGGTGGTCTCGAAATCCAGCGCGGCCGCGATCGGTTCGAACTGGAAGCTGATGTCGGTGAAACCCACGGCGCGCGCGGCCTGTTCCAGGGCCCTCTGGGCGGACTGGTCGCGCTCCGGGTCGTCGTCGACGAAGAACACCGGCCGGCCCAGAACGACCTGCGTCAGCGGGCCGCCGGCATCGCGCTCGGCCAGCGCCTTGAGGCGACGCAGGTAGGCGCCCACCACGTCCAGGTAGCGCACGGTGCGGCCGCCGCCGACATCGGTCGCCTGGTCGGCCAGCGTGGAGCCCAGGATGCTTTTCATGGAGCGCATCAGCCGGCCCTCGGTGCCTTCCACATAGGCTGCAATCGCGGCACGGCCGAAGTGCAGCTGCGGTTCTTCGTAGGAAGCCAGGCCCTCCACCGCATAGAACACGGCCGTGGGCATGGTGGGCTGGCCGTTCTCCAGGTCCACCAGATGCACCGGCCGGTCCGGGCGCGGGAGCGCGATGGCCGAGTTGGAGGTGCCGAAATCGATGGCGCAGACAGCGGGCATGGCAAAAGGGGGGAGGGTGTTGCCAGCCGCAGGAATGCGGCGGGTGGGCGGCGGGAAAGAGCGCGATTCTAGAGCAGCGGTACCGGCGGCCGCAGGCGCCGGTGGGATACTGCGAGCCCCATGCCCGCAATCCCCGCCGTCCGCATCGCCATCGCCTTGTCGATGGGCGCGGCGCTGTCGCTGGGCATCGCCCGTTTCGCCTACGGCCTGCTGCTGCCACCGATGCGCGCCGACCTGGGCTGGTCCTATGCGCTGGCCGGCGCGATGAACACCAGCAACGCGGCCGGCTACCTGCTGGGGGCGCTGGCCACGCCGCTGCTGCTGCGCCGCTTCAGCCCCGGCGCCGTGCTGATGGCGGGCAGCCTGCTGGCCAGCCTGTTGCTGGCGGTCGGCGCGTTGTTCACCGACACCTCGGTCTGGCTGGCGCAGCGGCTGCTGGTGGGGGTGGGCAGTGCGCTGGTGTTCGTCACCGGCGGCCTGCTGGCGGCCCGGCTCGGCGCGACCGAACCTGCCCGAGGCGGCCTGCTGATCGGCCTGTATTACGGTGGCACCGGCGTGGGCATCACCTTGTCGGCACTGGTGGTCCCCGCGGTGCTGGAGTGGGCCGCCCTGCGGCCCCATGCCTGGGCCTGGGGCTGGGCGGCGCTGGCGCTGCTGTGTGGTGTCGCCACCGCCCTGCTGCGCTGGCCCGCGCGGCAGATGGACCGGCTGGGCGCCACGGGCGCGGCGGCCGCCGGCGCCGCTGGCGCGACGGTGCCCGCCCCGCGCCTGCCCTTGCGCCGCTTCGGCTTCGCGCTGGCAGGGTATGGCATGTTTGGCGTGGGGTACATCGGCTACATGACCTTTGTGGTGGCCCTGCTGCGCGAGCAGGGGCAGTCGGCGGAGCGCATCACGGTGTTCTATGCGCTGCTGGGTGTGGCCGTGATGGTGTCGCCGCGCCTGTGGGCCGGCTTGCTGGACCGCTACCGGGACGGCCGGCCGCTGGCGCTGCTCAATGCCTTGCTGGGTGTGGCCACGCTGCTGCCGGCCGTGGCCAGCGCGTGGCCGCTGGTGCTGCTGTCCGGCCTGCTGTTCGGCGCGGTGTTCCTGTCCCTGGTGGCTTCGACGACAGCGCTGGTGCGGCACAACCTGCCGCCGGCGCAGTGGGCTGCGGGCATCGGAGCCTTCACGATCGTCTTTGCAGCCGGTCAGATCATCGGGCCGACGATGGTCGGCTGGGTGTCCGACGGGGCGGGGGGGCTGCAGCGCGGCTTCGTGTTGTCCGCGGTCGCACTGTGGGCCGGCGCCGCACTGGCGCTGCGCCAGCGGGCGCTGGGGCCGCAGCGCTGATACTCCCTGCCATGGACTTTTCTTCGCTCGGACTTCCGCGCCCCCTGGTGCTTGCGCTGCAGGCGGCTGGCTGGACCCTTCCCACGCCTGTGCAACAGCAGGCGCTGCCACCCGCGCTGGAGGGGCACGACCTGTGCGTGCAGGCCGAGACCGGATCGGGCAAGACGCTCGCGTTCGTGCTGCCGCTGCTGCACCATCTGCTGGTGCGGCCCGGCGGGCGGGTGCGGCGCCTGCGCGGCCTGGTGCTGGTGCCCACGCGTGAACTGGCCGTGCAGGTGGCGGGCGTGGTGGAGGGCTTCCTGCCGCAGCTGCAGTTGCCACTGCGGGTCGCGCAGGCCTTCGGCGGCGTGTCGATCAATCCCCAGCTCATGGGTTTGCGCGGCGGCGCGGACATCGTCGTCGCGACCCCGGGCCGCCTGCTGGACCTGGTGGCCCACAACGCCCTGCACCTGGGGCAGGTCGAGATGTTGGTGCTCGACGAGGCCGACCGCCTGCTGGCGCCCGCCTTCGCCGACGAGCTGGACCGGGTCCTGGTACTGCTGCCGGCGCGTCGGCAGACGCTGCTGTTCTCTGCCACGCTGGGCCCGGCCGTGCAGGCGCTGGCGGCCTCCCGGCTGCATGCCCCGGTGCACATCGCGGTGGCGCCGCCAGCGCCGCAAGCCCCGCCGGCGATCACGCAGCAGGTGATCGCCGTCGATGCACCGCGGCGCACCGAACTGTTGCGCCACCTGATCCGCACCGAGGGCTGGCGCCAGGTGCTGGTGTTCGTGGCCACGCAGTACGCGGCGCAGCATGTGGCCGCGAAGCTGTACCGCTCCGGGCTTTATGCGGCGCCTTTCCATGGCGGCATGGCGCAGGGCGCGCGGGCGCAGATGCTCGCCGAGTTCAAGGCCGGCCAATGGGATGTGCTGGTCACCACCGACCTCGCGGCCCGCGGCATCGACATCGCCCTGCTGCCGGTGGTGGTCAATTTCGATCTGCCCCGTTCCCCGACCGACTATGTGCACCGTATCGGCCGCACCGGGCGCGCCGGTGCCCAGGGCCTGGCGGTGAGTTTCGTCAGCGCCGACACCGAGCCGCACATGCGCCTGATCGAAAAGCGCCAGCAGGTCGCGCTGCCCCGCGTGCAGGTGCCCGGCTTCGAACCCGTCGCGCTGCCGAGCGTGCCGGATCTGGCACCGGTGCCCGGCACCGGCGGCATCAAGGGCCGGCGCCCGAGCAAGAAGGACAAGCTGCGCGCACAGGCCGCGGCCGCGCTGCCGCCGGGTACCCCGGGCGGGCGCGGGCCTGAGGGCGGCTGACGAATCGCCGGCAAATTGCGTGCTTGCGCGCGCGACGGCGCGCTCCTACATTCGCCGCATGCCGCCACCGCCCTGCGCTGTGCCGGCACCCTCGCAAAGGACCCGCCCGTGCACTGCATCGATCTGCGCAGCGATTTCCTGGCCCGGCCCAGCCCGGCCATGCGCCGCGCCGCGGCGCTGGCCCAGGACGACCCGGCCTGCTTCGGCCTGCGCGAGGACCCCTGGCAACGCCGCCTCGAAGCCCACGTGGCGGCGCTGTGCGGCACCGAGGATGCGCTGGTGTTCCCCACCTGCACGATGGCCAACACCGTGGCACTGCTGCTGCAGACGCGCCCCGGCAGCGTGGTGCTGACGCAGCCCGATGCCCATGTGCTGGTGTCCGAGGCGGGCGCCGCCGCGGCCTGGGGCGGTTTGCTGGTGCAGCCCGTGGACGCACCGGCGCACGGGGTTGCGATGCCGGCCTTGCCCGCCTGGGAGGCGGCCCTGGCGCTGCCACCCGACGTGCAGCGCCCGCCGGTGCAGCTGTGTGTCCTCGAGAACACCCACAACCGCGCGGGCGGCGTCGCGCTGCCGGTGGCCTACACCCGCGCGCTGGCCGCGCTGGCGCGCCAGCGCGGCGTGCCGCTGCATCTCGACGGCGCGCGGCTGCTGTACGCGGCATGCGCACTGGAGCAGCCGGTGGCGGCGCTGGCACAGGGATGCGCCACGGTCACGCTGAGCCTGAACAAGACACTGGGCGCGCCGGTCGCCGGCATGCTGGCCGGCAGCGCGGACCTGATCGCGCAGGCCCTGGTGCTGCGCCAGCGCCTGGGCGGCGGCCTGCGCCCGCTGGGGGTGGCCTGCGCGGCGACCCTGGCCGGTCTGCAGGAGCCGATGCAGCTCGACACCGTGCTGCGGCATGCGCAGCGGCTGGCGCAGGGGCTCGCGGATTGCCCGGGACTGCAGGTGCTCGCGCCCGGGGCCCTGACCAATCTGGTGGTGGTGGCGCTGGACGATCCGGCGCACGCAGCCGGTTGCGTGGCGCAGCTGGAGGCGGCCGACCTGCGCGTGCTGTCGCTGGCGCCGGGCCGGCTGCGCTTCGTGGTCTACCGGGGCGTGGAGGCGGCCGACATCGAGCGCGCGATCGCCATCGTCCGCCAGGTGATGGGCCGCCTGCCGGCCACGGGCGAAGCCTGAGGGGCACCAGTCATGGGTTGCCGCATCGGGATCGACATCGGGGGCACGTTCACCGACTTTGCGCTGTTCGACGACGCCCGCCGCGACATCGTGACCCACAAGCGGCTGACCACGCCCGGCGAGCCCGAGCGGGCCGTGCTCGATGGCCTGCAGGCCCTGCTGCGCGACGCCGGCGCGCAGATCGCCGACGTCTCGATGGTGGTGCACGGCACGACGCTGGTCACCAATGCCGCCATCGAGCGCCGGGGCGCCCCGACCGCGATGCTGGTCACCCGCGGGTTCCGCGACGTGCCCGACATCGCCCAGGAGCAGCGGTACGACCTGTACGACCTGCGCCTGCGTTTCCCGCAGCCGCTGGTGCCGCGCCAGCTCCGGATCGAGGTGCCCGAGCGCATCACCTGGGACGGGCAGGTGCGCCTGCCGCCGGACTTCTCCGGGCTGGGGGACGCGCTGCAGACGGTGGTCACCGAGCACGGTGTGCGGGCGGTGGCCGTGTGCCTGCTGCACTCGTATGCCAACCCCCTGCACGAGGAGGCCCTGGGTGAGTGGCTGGCCCGGCACTTCCCGGCGCTGCGCGTCTCGCTGTCCGCGCAGGTCTTTCCGTTCGCGCGCGAGTACCCGCGCTGGACCTCGACCTGCCTCAATGCCTATGTGCAGCCGCTGGTGGACGACTATGTCGACCGGCTGGAGCGGGGCCTGCAGGCCGCCGGGTTCGCCGGCCGCTTCCTGATCATGGGCTCCAGCGGCAGCACGCTCACGCCGGAGATGGCGCGCCGGTATCCGATCCGCCTGCTGGAGTCGGGGCCGGCCGCGGGCGCGCTGATGGCCGCGCGCCACAGCCGTGACCTGGGCCTGGCACAGATCCTGTCTTTCGACATGGGCGGCACCACGGCCAAGGGCTGCGTGGTGGTGGACCATGCGCCGCTCAAGCGCTACGACTTCGAGGTCGCGCGGGTGCATGAGTTCAAGCGCGGCAGCGGGCTGCCGGTCAAGGTGCCGGTGATCGACATGATCGAGATCGGCTCGGGCGGAGGCAGCCTCGCGGCACTGGACCCGCGCGGTGTGCTGCGGGTCGGGCCGCGCAGTGCCGGTGCCGTGCCCGGGCCGGCCTGTTATGGCCGCGGCGGCAGCTTGCCGACGCTGACGGACGCGAATCTGGTGCTGGGGTACCTGGACGCGGCGAGCTTTCTGGGCGGCCGCATGGCGCTCGACCTGCAGGCCGCCCGTGCAGCCATCGCGGCCCATATCGGCGCCCCCACCGGCGTGGACCTGGCGCGCGCGGCCTGGGGCATCCACGAGGTGGCCAACGAGGATGTGGCCAAGGCCTTTCGCGTGCACGCATCGGAGCGCGGCGTGGACCACCGGCGCTGCAGCATGGTCGTGTTCGGAGGCTCCGGCCCCGTGCATGGCGCACGCATCGCGCGCAAGCTGCGGGTGCCGCGCATCCTCTGCCCGGCCGGCGCGGGCGTGATGTCGGCCTTCGGCCTGCTCACGAGCCCGGTCGGTTTCGAGCTGGTGCAGTCGCAGCGGGTCGCGCTGCAGGACCTGGATGCCGCCACCTTCGCGCAGACACTGGAGCAGCTGGCGCAGCGGGTGCGCGCGCAACTCGGCGCCGCGCTGGGAGACGCCGCGCAGGGCACGGTGCGGGTGCGCCTGGACATGCGGTATGTCGGCCAGGGGTACGAGCTCGAGGTGGTGGTGCCCGCCGACCTCGCTGCTGCGCAGGCGCATGCGGCCCTGCCGCTGCTGTTCGCGCAGACCTATGCGAGGGTGTTCGGGCAGAGTTTTGCCGACAAGCCGGTGGAGATCGTGGCCTGGAAGGTCGAGATCCAGGGGCCGGCGCCCGGGCAGGACGCTGCCTGCCGGATGCGGCCGACAGGCCGGGGTGCGGCGAGCGCGCTCAAGGGCCACCGTCCGGCCTGGTTCGCCGACGGGCCGGGCTTCATCGACACACCGGTGTACGACCGCTACGCGCTGGTGCCGGGCGACCGGCTCGCGGGGCCGGCGCTGGTGGAGGAAGACGAGTCCACCTGCGTGCTGGCGCCTGGCGACCACGGGCAGATCGACGCGCAGGGACACCTGGTCATCGACATCGCGGGAGGCGGCGCATGGCCATCGACCTGATCACGCTGGGCGTGTACTGGGACCGGCTGATCTCGATCGGCGACGAGATCATCAATGCGCTGGTGCGCAGCTCGTTCTCGACCAATGTGCGCGAGAGCTACGACCTGTCCTGCGTGGTGTTCGACCGGCGCGGGCGGGCGATCGCGCAGGGCAGCTACAGCGTGCCCTCGTTCACCGGCACCGCCGCGCCGACGCTGGCGGCCATGCTGCAGCGGTATCCGCCCGACACGCTGCGCCCGGGCGATGTGGTGATGACGAACGACCCCTGGCTGGGCACCGGGCACCTGTTCGACGTCAACGTGATGCAGCCGGTGTTTCGCGACGGTCGCATCGTTGCCTACGTGATGAGCATCACCCACCTGCCCGACATCGGCGGCGCGGGCTTCTCTGCCACCGCCCGCGAGATCTATGAGGAGGGCCTGCGACTGCCGATCTGCATGCTGGCGCGTGCCGGAGAACTCAACGAGGAGGTGCTCGACATCGTGCGTGCCAACGTGCGGGTGCCCGAGCAGACACTGGGGGACCTGCTGGCCAACCGGGCCTGCACGCTTGTCGGCGCGCGCATGCTCAACGATTTCCTGGACGACTACGGCCTGGACGGTGTCGAGGAGATCGCCGACGCGATCATCGCGCAGTCCGAGCGCGCGATCCGTGCGCAGATCCTGGCCTTTCCCGACGGCCGCTACCACAACCGGATCGAGATCGAGGGCACCGACACCGCGCTCGTGCTGGCCTGCTGCGTCACCGTGCAGGGCGATGCGGTGCAGGTGGACTTCAGCGGCACCGACGCCGCCATCGCGTCGGCGATCAACGTGCCGATGTGCTACACGCGGGCCATGGCCTATTACGCGATCAAGTGCCTGGCCTCGCCGCAGATACCGAACAACGAAGGCAGCGTGGCGCCGGTCACGGTGACCGCGCCCGAGGGCTGCCTGCTGCATGCGCTGTCGCCCTCGCCCACCGGCGGGCGGCATATCGTGGGGCACTTCGTGGTGCCGCTGCTGTTCGGCGCACTTGCCGAGGCCCTGCCCGACCGGGTGCAGGCCGACTCCGGCATGCTCAACCTGATCAGCATGACCGGACGCACCCGCGACGGGCGGCCGGTGTCGAGCATCTTCTTCGCGTCGGGCGGCTATGGTGCGCTGCAGGGGCTCGATGGCGCGCCCACCACGCCCTCGCCGTCGAACATGATGGGCACGCCGGTCGAGGTGTGGGAGAACCTCACCGGCATGCGCATCGAGTCCAAGGCGCTGCTGCCCGACAGCGGCGGGCCCGGCCGGTTTCGCGGCGGGCTGGGACAGCGCATCGAGTTCGTCAACGACAGTGGCGGCGAGGTGGTCATCTCCTGCCTGGCCGGGCGCACACGCTTTGCGCCGCGGGGGCTGGCCGGCGGCGCACCGGGGGCGCTGCGCAGCGTGCTGATCAACGGTGTGCCGGTCAGTGCCAAGGGGCGCTTCATCCTGGCGCCCGGTGACCGGCTCGCCACGCTGGAGGCCGGCGGCGGCGGTATCGGCGATCCGCGCCTGCGGGACCCGCAGGCGCTGCAGGAGGATCTGCTGCAGGGCTTCGTGACCCCGGAGGGCGCGCGGCGCGACTATGGCGGGTAGGATGGCGGCACCCGAACCGCGCGCAGCGACCGACCGCCATGCCATCACCGACCCGACGCCGCATTCCGCCCGCTGACGCCGCACCTGCCGAGGCGGGCGCGGTATTTGCGCCCTCTGGCACCAGCCAGGACCTGAGCAGCTTCGAGTTCTCGCTGATCACGCTGATGTTCGGTTTCCAGTCCTGGGTGCAGGACTGCATGGATGCGGCCGGTTTCCGCGGCCTCAGCCCGATGGACATCCTGGTGCTGCATGCGGTGAACCACCGCGCCCGCGACCACCGCCAGGCCGACATCTGCCGGGTGCTGAACATCGACGATGCGCACCTGGTGGCCTATGCGCTGAAGAAACTGCTGGCCGCCGGCCTGGTGGTGGCGCAGGCGAGTGGCCGGGAGCGGCGCTTCACGACCACGGCCGACGGAGAGTCGGCATGCCTGGCCTACCGGCGTGTGCGCGAGGAGCACCTGGTGCCCAGCCTGGCCTGGGTTGCCGGACGGGACGGCGCCTTGCGCGAGGCCGGCGGACTGATGGGCACGCTGACCGCGCTCTATGCGCAGGCAGGCCGTGTGGCGACGGCTTCGACGGCCGGGCTGCCACGCCCGCCGAGCGTGCATACCAAGCGCTGAAGGGGTGGGCTGCTCAGCCGTCGACCGGTGCGGCATCCGCTGGCGGCGCCACACGCACCCCCGGCCGCGCCAGGATCTCGAGGTAGACACTGGCCAGACCATCCCGGGCCAGTGCATCCAGGCGGGGCTTGAGTTCGGTCACGGGCACCGGGTCGGCTGACTCGCGCGTGGCCCCGATGCGGCAGTCGAAATCCCAGAACTGCGCGCCCTCGGGCACGGGGCGGCGGCGTTCCCGTTGCAGGTACTTGCGGATCTCGTGCTTGATGGCGTCAAGCACGCGGTCGGGGTGGCGGCCTTCGATGGCGAGCGGGAAGTTTTTGCGCATGCTGCATGGTAGCGCTTGCTACAGTGCGGCTTTGCACACGACGGGGGAACACCATGGCGCAAACGGCGGTCTGGGCGGGCAAGGTGCTCGCGCTGGTCAAGGGCGGCAATACGGCGGCGGCCATCGCGCAGATCAAGGTCGCACCCAGCGTCAAGGATCTGCTGGCGCTCAAGAAGGCGCTGGCGGCGGCGCAACTCGCCGGGCGCTGGGCAGACCTCGATGCGGCGGTGGACGACAACCTGGCGCTGCTGGCGGCGCCGCGCCTGCACCGGGCGCCGTGACGGGTGCCGAATCCGGCTACGGCGCATGTGAAGTAGCTTGTCATGCACAGGCTCGCCTGCCACGTCATCAGCGTGCGGCCAAGTGGCAAATGACGGTCACCAGACACGCGAACGGGTAGTACGCCATCGACGCAATGCCGCCGGTGGCGCTGGCCTTGCTCAGGACGACGAGGGCAAACGATCCGAGAAACGGAATGAGGTGCCCCCAGACCAGAATCCAGTCCGTCCTGGCACGTCCGTTGAACACTGCTTGGAACCACGGACTGTCGGTGAGCCAGGACAGCGCAAGGGTCAGCCACACCGGGCCGGCAATCGCCGCAATACCCTGCATGCGCAGGGCCTTGCGCAGGACTCCCTGTGTGGCGTGGAGCTTTTCCCACAGCAGGACAGCCAACCCGAGAGAAACGGCCCAGTTGATGACGAGCCAGATGCCAAAAAGGCCGAATATCCCCATGTTGCCAGTCCCCAACCCGTTGCGACAGGCGTGGATTTTGGGCATGTGGCGGCCTTTGCCGGGCTCCTTGCGCTGCCGTGTATACCCCAGTTGAGGGACGTCCATCCAGGGTCAGGAATCTGCCAGATGGACGATGCCACCAGGTGCGTCTATTTGCCTTAGGCGGTAGCTTCAACCTCAAGGCTCGTACAGTGGTTCGCAACTACTCTGGCGATAGCAAAACCATGACGTCAAGTGTTACCGGCAATTTGGTGTCCGCCCCGGGCATTCGGCAGAATGTAATGTTGGCAGCATCACGCCTCAATGCGTTTCGGTTGGTGATGTTCGATTTTTTGGAGTTCGAACGTGAAGACAGCAATTGAAATCGCTGGGCGGCTACGGTTTGATTGGCTGATCATCGCCCTGCTTGGCATTTATGTTGGCATCTTCGCGGTGGCTGGAAAAATCCAACAACTCGGATATGGCTGGCTATTCTTGTGGGGCTTACTCGGTGTCTTCAAGCTATTTTCAAGGGTTGAAACGGTTTCCGATTTTCAGGCTTGGATGAAGGCTAACCTGAGGCGCAGTTGGCGCATATTTGCAGTCTACGGAGTAGTTCTGGCTTTCACTCTCTCCTACGTTATCGAAGGAAAATTCGATCCATGGACTGGATTTTCCGGAATTGCTTTTTCCACTGCTGGTGCGTTGGCGTGCATGGGATGGCACTGCCGATCATCTAAGCGGACTGGCGCAGAATAGAAATTCGGTATCGCGCAGACCGCGCTCCGCGTACCGCGTGCTGTGATCATGTGCGACGTGTTTCCAGGCAGATTGTCTGAATACCTGAACTGATTTTGGTGTAACCGCATCTCGGAAACTGTAGGGGGTGGACTGCCTGCACCGCTCGCATTGCCCTACCTGCGCTCAATGTCGATTGTTCGCGCCGGGGCGCGACGGTGGTAAGCGGATGATGAAGCCCGCTCCTTTCTTTAGTGGTGCCGCGATGGAGACAACCGGCGGTCATCGTGCTGGCAACGCGATACGCCAACGCATCTGTGCCTCGTAGACTGGATCAGCAAGCATGATCTTCAGCAATCAAGAGCGGAACAGGTTCGAACCGTTGGAGGGCGAAATTCGATGGGCACCGCAGTGGCCGCCGCCAGCTGGATGCCGTGCATGCTGGCTCCAGGTTCCTCCCCTGGCCGGACGAACTGCCCCTGCTTGTTGGAAGAGATACGTCGATGACCCACTCTCCACATAATTGAGTGCTACACTGATTTATGGTGGTTGCTGACTCCGGAGGTCGAACATGGCAGATACCGTCAATTTCACAGGTGCCGTCAATCGCGATCTGCTCAAGCGGGCGAAGGTCGTTGCCGCAAAATCGGAAACTTCTATCAACGCCTTGTTCAATGCCGAGTTGCGGTATCTGGTGGATACTTTTGAAGCCGCTGAAGATGCGGGGAACCAGAACTACAAGACTCTGCTGGCGTTCTCCCTGGGACGAATCAACGACCTCGCGGCCATGCAGGCCTTGGGCCTCGAAAACGGGGAAGACCTGTTTCTTCTCATGGCGCAAGCACACTTGCCGATGCCCCGGCTATCAGAACAGGCAACCCAGGACATGGTGGAGAAACTCAACGCATTGATGCCTTGAGCGCCGACCCGGTGTCCCACGCTGAAGTTGTCCTCCTGCCCGACGCAGGGCCACTGATAACGCTGGCCTATGCCGATGCCTTGGATTTGCTGCTCCGCCCTCAATGGTCGGTTCATATCGTCGATATGGTGCTGCACGAGGTCACCCGGACCCAGACACCCAGCAGCGGACGAATCGCAGAATGGGCGTCAAGATTGCCCACCGTTCCGACACAAGTCTTTCAAAGGTACATCGATGCCAAGGTGGCCGCCAAGGGCCAACTGCGAAAGGCCCATCTGGGCGAGCTCGCCATTCAGGAATGCATGAACGAGTTCGCCCTTTCGGCACCGAATACGGTTGGCGTTTTTCTTTTCGAAGACCACAAGGTTGCCCGGGCCAGTTTCCTGATCCCCGGAAACTGTCACAAGATCAGCACGCGGGCCTACCTGTTGTTCCTGGAGCAACGCGGCTTGCTGGACGCGGGGCAAACTGCCGCCTCGGTGGAACGCGCGGCAATTCGAAACGGCCGCAGCTTTTCACGGCTGCACTTTCCGCCCCCGTAGTGCGTTTGTTCCGGCCGGGAACTTCCTCGCGCCCGACACTGCCTCACCGCTCCCGCAACAAGCGGAAGTTCAGCAGCCGCGTTGCAATGTAGGTCTCTGCCAGAAAACACAGCAAGGCTGCCAGGAAGCAGCCCACACCCGCCAGAAAACCGACGACCGCCCAGCGCCCGCTCTGAAACGAGGTCATCTCGCCCAGGAACAGCAGGATGATCGTCAGCCCGATCAGGAAGGCACAGCAAGTCAGCAGCGCGATGCAGCCATTGGCCAGCCGGCCGCGCTGGCGCAGTTCGCCCAGTTCATGGATGGCCTGCGCCAGGTAGTCTGCATCGGTGGCGGTGCGCGCTCGCTCCTCCACCAGCCGGGCCCGGTCGATGATGCGCGCCAGCCGGCCGGCCACGGCACCGATCATGCCGGCTACCGCGGTCAGCAGGAACACCGGCGCCACCGCCAGCTGGATGCCGTGGGTGATGGTGTCGGAGTCGAGGGGCAGGGCCATGCGGCGATTGTGAGGCTCAGTGCCCGGACGCGGCGGCAGGCGCCGCATCCTGTGCCGCTGCAGCGGCAGGCGCCTTGCGGAACAGCCGCGTGAGGAACTGCACCGCGTCGTCCACATAGGTGAACAGCACCGGGATCACCAGCAGGCTCAGGAAGGTCGAGGTGATCAGGCCGCCGATCACCACGATCGCCATCGGCGAGCGGAAGCTCGGGTCGGTGCCCCAGCCCAGCGCGATCGGCATCATGCCTGCGCCCATCGCGATGGTGGTCATCACGATCGGTCGGGCGCGCTTGTGGCAGGCATCCAGAACGGCTTCCAGCCGGGTCATGGCACGGTCGCGCCGGGCCATGATGGCGTATTCGATCAGCAGGATCGAGTTCTTGGTGGCAATGCCCATCAGCATGATCAGCCCGATCATCGAAGGCATCGACAGCGCCGTCTGGGTGATGAACAGTGCCAGGATCGCTCCCGGTATGGAGAGCACCAGTGCGCCCAGGATGGTCACCGGCTGCACGAAGTCCTTGAACAGCAGCACCAGCACGACATAGATGCACAACACGCCGGTCAGCATCGCCAGGCCGAAGCTGTTGAACAGCTCGGTCATGGCCTCGGCGTCGCCGATGGTGGTCTGTGTCACGCCGGGCGGCAGGTTCACCAGGCTGGGCAGCGCCAGCGCCAGTGCCTGGATCTCGCCCAGCGGCTGCTGGTTGAGCTCGATCTCGAAGTTGATGTTGCGCTGGCGGTCGTAGCGGTCGATCTGCGCCGGCCCGCTGTCGATGGCGAAACTGGCGACATTGCCCAGCAGCACCGGGCCATGGCTGCCAGGAACCGACAGGCGCGACAGCAGTTCGAGGTCGGTGCGGGCATCGGCCTTGAGCTTGACCACGACCGGGATCTGGCGCTGCGACAGGTTGAGCTTGGCCAGGCCCTGGTCGTAGTCGCCCGCAGTGGCGATGCGCAGGGTTTCGGCGATGGCGGCCGAGGTCACACCCTGGTCTGCGGCGCGTGCGAAATCGGGTCGCACGATCAGCTCCGGCCGCACCAGGCTGCTGGTGGATGTGACGTTTCCGATGCCGGGCAGTGTGCGCAGTTCACGCTCGACCTGGCGCGCATGCGCGAGCAGCACGCGGCCGTCTTCACCGGCCAGCACGATCACGTACTTCTCGGAGGAACCGCCAAAACCGACATTGACGCGGGCGCCCGGCAACACCGCCAGCGCCTGGCGCAGTTCGCCTTCGATGGTCTGCTTGCTGATGCCGGCGCGTTCAGAGCGCGGTGTCATGTTGATGGTGAGCGTGGCCTTGCGCACCTCGGAGGCGCCTCCCATCGCGAACGGGTCGCCACCGGTGGCGCCGCCGCCCACTGCGGTGTAGACCAGCTTCACATGCGGATGTTTCTGCACCAGCTCACGTGCTTGCTCTGCGGCGGCCAGTGTCTGGCGGTAGGTGCTGCCCGGGGGCAGCGAGATGTTGACCTGGGTCTGGGACAGGTCGTCGGGCGGCATGAAGCCGGTCGGCAGCATGGCCGTCAGGCTGCCGGAGCCCACCAGGAACAGCAGCGCCGCCAGCGTCGTGAGCACGCGGTGTCTCAGGCACCAGCGGGCCCAGCCCATGTAGACCCGCGTCCAGCCCGGCTCGCGGTGCTCGCCCTTGGGCGGCTTCATGATGTAGGCGGCCATCATCGGCGTGAGCATGCGTGCTACCACCAGCGAGAAGAAGACCGAGATGGCGGCCGTCCAGCCGAACTGCACGAAGAACTTGCCCGGCACACCGGCCATGAATGCCGTGGGAAGGAACACCGCGATCAGCGTGAAGGTGGTGGCGATCACCGCCAGGCCGATCTCGTCGGCCGCCTCCATGGCGGCCTGGAAAGGCGTCTTGCCCATGCGCAGGTGGCGCATGATGTTCTCGATCTCGACGATCGCATCGTCCACCAGAATGCCGACCACCAGCGACAGGCTCAGCAGCGTGACCACATTGAGCGTGAAGCCGAACAGGTACATCACGCCGAAGGTCGGCAGCACCGAAAGCGGCAGCGCGGTGGCGGCCACCAGCGTGGCGCGCCAGTCGCGCAGGAAAAGCCACACCACCAGCACCGCCAGCGCCGCGCCTTCGTACATCAGCATCATCGAGCCGTCGAAGTTCTCCTGAACCGGGTCGACGAAGTTGAAGGCCTCGGTCACGCTGATGTCGGGGTGGGCCGCTTTGAGTTTCTCCAGCTCTGCGCGTACCCCCTTGGCCACATCGATCTCGCCGGCGCCCCGGCTGCGCGTGATCTCGAAACCCACCACCGGCTTGCCGTTGAGCAGCGCCCCGGAGCGTTGTTCCGCCACGGTATCGGTCACCATGGCAACCTGGTCCAGCCGGATGCGCCGGCCGTCACCCAGTGCAATGTCCATGCGCGCCAGCTCCTGGGCCGAGTGCACGGTGGCGATGGTTCGCACCGATTGTTCGGTGCCGCCGACGTCCGTGCGTCCGCCCGAGGCGTCCTGCTGGATCTGGCGCAGCTGGCGCGAGATGTCGGCCGCGGTAGCGCCCAGGGCCTGCAGGCGCAGCGGGTCGAGCTCGACGCGTACCTCCCGCGTGACACCGCCCACCCGCGAGACCTGGCCCACACCACGCACGCCCAGGATGTTCTTGGTCACCGTGTTGTCGACGAACCAGCTCAAGGCCTCGTCGTCCATGCGTGCGGACGCGACGGTGTAGGTCAGGATCGGTGCGCCTGACAGCTCCATCTTGGAGATGACCGGGTCGCGCAGGTCGGCAGGCAGGTCCGAGCGCACGCGCGAGACCGCGTCGCGTACGTCGTCCACCGCTTCCTGGGTTGGCTTTTCCAGGCGGAACTCTGCCGTGATGGTCGCCGTGCCGTCCTGCAGCTTGGTGTAAATGTGCTTGAGCCCCTGGATCGAGGCGATCGAGTTCTCGATCTTGCGTGCCACCTCGGTCTCCAGCTGGGCCGGCGCGGCGCCTGGCAGCGAGGCGCTGACGGTGACGGTGGGCAGGTCGATGTCGGGGAACTGCTGCACCTTCATGCCCTGGAAGCCCAGCAGGCCCCCCAGCGACAGCATCAGGAACAGCAGTACCGACGGAATCGGGTTGCGGATGCACCAGGCGGAGACGTTCATTTCGCCACCACCCGCACGGTGTCGCCATCACCCAGGAAGCCGCCACCCGACTCGACCACGCGGGCATCCGGCGTGATGCCGTCCAGGATCTCGATGCGGTCGCCGCTGCGCCGCCCGACGCGCACCTTGGTCTCGCTGACTTTCGAGTCCGCCCCGACCCGCAGGACATAGGTGAAGCCGTCGCGCAGCAGCACCGCGCTCTGCGGCAGCGTCATCGCCGACCCGCTGCCGAGCATGAACTCGCCGCGGGCGAACATGCCGGCCTTGGCCGCGCCGGGCTGGGGCAGGTCCACGTACACCAGGCCGTTGCGTGTCTGAGGATCCACGGTGGGGGCGACCATGCGGACCCTGCCTTTCACGGGTGGCAAGTTGGGCGGCGTCACCTCGACGGTCTGCCCGATCTTGAGCGACGACAGCTCGGTGGCCGGCACCTCGGCCCGCCATTCCAGCCGCCCCTGGCGGATCATGCGGAACAGCTCCTGGCCGGCCGGCAGCACCGCGCCCACCGTGGCGCTGCGCGCCGAGATGATGCCGTTGTCGGGCGCAAGCACACGGGTCTGCGCCAGGCGCAACTGCTGGACCTTGGCCATGGCCTGTTGCGCCTCCAGGCGCGCCTGCGCCGTACGCTCCGCCGTGAGGTACTGGTTGATCTGCTGGGCGCTGAGCGCGCCCGAGGCCTGCAGATCGCGGGCGCGCTGCGCATTGGTGCGGGCTTCTGCCAGGCTGGCTTCCGCCTCGGCCACGGTGGCGGTCAGCTGCGCGGCTTCTGCCTGCAGCGTGTCGGGCGCGAAGGTGGCCAGCACCTGGCCGCGCCGCACCGTGTCGCCCACGTTCACCAGCACCTGATCCAGGCGCAGACCGTTGGTTTCGGTGCCGACGCTGGCCTCCTGCCAGGCCGCGATGTTGCCGTTCGCGGCGATGCGCAGCGCCAGGTCGGCACTGCGGGCTTGCGTGACGGTCACTGTCAGGGCCGACTTTGCAGCCGGCGCCGATGCTGCGGAGGCCGGCTTGCCGTCGGCGGCGGCGCTGGCCTGCAGGGCCAGCGCGCCCAGTGCGCTCAAGGTGGCCAGCGCGATGGCAGTCCACAGGATTCGGGGGGAGGGCGTCATGGTCATCATGTCGGTCGGTGGTCGTTGATTCGGTCGATGGGCAGCAAGGCGTGTGCTGCGGTCAGGACGCGGGCGGCGCGTCGGAGGTCCAGCCGCCGCCAAGCGCGCGGTACAGCGCAATCCAGGCGAGCACGCGCTCCTGCTGCAGGGCGATCAGGGTGCTTTGCGCCTGCACCGCGCTGCGGCGCGCATCCTCGAGTTCGAACAGGCTTCCCAGGCCACCGTTGTAGCGGGCCTGTGCGGCGGCGAGCGAGGCTGTGAAGCCGTCCGTGGCGATGCGGGCATCGCCGCTGCGCTCGGCCGTGCTGTGCAGCTGGACCAGTGCGTCCTCGACCTCGCGCACGGCGGTGCGCAGCCGTGCGGCATACAGCGCCTTCGCCTCGGACTGGCGCGCCTGCGACGCCAGCAGCCGGGCACCTTGTGCGCCGCCATCGAAAAGCGGCAGCGTGACCGACACCGGGCCGATGCTCCAGGTGGCGCCTTCGGTGCTGCCGCCGCTGCCCGCAAAGCGGGCTGCGCCGATGCTGCCGGCCAGCGTGATGCGCGGCAGCCGCTGGGCGCGGGTCTGGGTGATTTCCGCACTGGCTGCGAGCACCTCGCGCGCGGCGGACTCGATGTCCGGGCGTTGTGCCAGCACCTGTGCGGGCACCGACTGCACGGTGATGCCTGCCGGCTCCGGCAGGCGGGCCGTGCCGCCTGCCAGGCGCTGGCGCAGTTCCGGTTCGCTCCAGCCGGTCATCGCGACCAGCGCCTTGATGGCCAGGTCGCACTGGGCGCGCTGCTGGGTCAGCTGGCCGTTGGCCTGCGCCGCACTGGCGCGTGCCAGTGCGGCATTGGCCGGCGCCTGGAAGCCGGCGCGGGCGGCCAGGTCGGTGAGGCGCGCCGTCTCGCTGCGCGACTGCGCGTCGAGCCGGGTCTGCGCGACCTGCGCCTCGCAGGCGCGCAGCGTGGTGTACTGGGTGGCCACCTCGGCCGCCACCGACACGCGGGCCTCATGCCAGAGTGCGGAGGTGCCGCGCAGGCGTTCTTCGGCAGCGTCGCGTGCGGCGCGAGCGCCGCCGAACAGGTCGAGCTCCCACTGTGCCTGCACGCCTGCGGACACCCGGTTGCCCACCGGCATGCCGGTGTCCTGCTGGCCGCGGCCGGCGCTGCCCACCGCATTCACCGCCGGCCCCAGCGCCGCCTGTGCGCCGCCCAGCGTGGCGCGCGCCTGTTCGATGCGGGCGCGTGCACTGGCCACCGAGGCGCTGGCGTCCTGCGCGGCCTCGACCAGCTGGCTCAGCAGCGGGTCCTGGAACTGGGCCCACCAGCGGGCCAGGTCGGTCCGTTCGCCCTGGTGTGGCAACGGTGTCTGCCATTGGGGGGGGGCCTGCAGCACTGGCGCGGCGGCCTCCTCGGGGGGGATCTGCAGGCTGGCGCAGGCGCCCAGCGCCAGGGTGCTGGCCAGCACCCAGCCGCGGGACAGCGGGAAGCGGGAGTGGCGGCTGCTCATCGGTGGGCCACCTTTCGCACGGGCCTGGCCACCGCCTGGCGGCGCTGTCCTTCGGCCTGGACCATGGCCATGGCGTACATCACGAGCCGGTCGGACCAGGTATCCAGCGCTGACGGGCCCTCATGCAGCATGGGCGCGATCACGTCGACGACGTCACGCCCCACGTGCATGTGCACGCCCAGGCCGGCGATGCACACCGCCAGCCGGTGCACGTCGTCATCTGCAATGCGCAGCCCGAAATGCCGGCACAGCACGGCGACCAGCGCGTCATGCATCGGACGGATGCTGGTGGAGATCTCTTCATCCCACAGGCCGGTGGGTTCGATCATCTCGCGGGCATGCAGCTTCATGCACTGGCGCGCCAGGTCACCGCGGCGCAGCGGCTCCAGGAAACCGGCGTAAAGGGCCTGCAGGGCCTGTTCCAGAGACAGCGTGGGGTTGGTGAAGCGGGCGATGTCGTCGGCGGGCGAGCCTTGCGGCTCGAAGAAGACGGCGCGGTACAGGCCGGCCTTGTCGCCGAAGTAGTAGCTGATGGCCGCGATGTTGGTGTGCGCAGCCTCGGCGATTTCACGGGTGGAGGTCTTCTCGAAGCCCTTCTGGGCAAACAGGGCCAGGCCGACCCGCAGCAGACGTTCACGCGATTGCTCGCCGTCCTGGCGCACCGGGCGGTGGGGTTCGACGGTTTTGGCATTCATGGGAGATCATGCTAGCAAATAAATCAAACGTTTGATTGACTTACCACCCATGGGCCTCCCGCCGACGGGGTTTCTTGGTGGCGCGAGTGGCGGCGGGTCGCCGGTCAGCGGCCCCGCTCCAGCGCCCGCAGGAACCGCCAGGCCATGACAATGGCGAGCAGGGACAACAGCGCGCCGCCGCCATACAGCGCAAGCGACGCGCGCCGGACGATGTCGACCGACAGCGCACCGTCCAGCCCGAAGGCATTGCCCGCCAGGCCGGCGAGCGCGGCGCTGATGGCTCCGCCCAGACCCTGCAGGGTGGGAATGGCACCGGCAGTGGCGTCCTCCTGGCCAGCCTGCACGCTGGCCATGATGCGCTGGTTGACGAACATGTTGCAGACACCGAAACCCACCCCGACGACCACCAGCGAGGCCAGCACCAGCACCAGCGGCTGGGTGGCGGTGGTCAGTGCCAGGCCTGTCAGTCCGGCGGTCAGCAGCGCCGGGCCGCTGAGGATCGACGTGTTCTGCCAGCGCGGATGCAGCCGTGCGATCAGGATCGCGGTGATCGACCAGGCCATGGCATGGGTGGCACCGAAATAACCCGCCAGGGTCGGGCTCAGGTCCCGGTACATCTGCAGGATGTAGGGGCCGTACACATACACCGGCGCCTGGGCCAGCGGCATCAGCAGCAGGATCCACAGGCCCAGCGACACCGGGTGGCTCAGTTGCGGGAAGCTGGTCGGGAACAGGTGCGGCGCGCGGCGTTTGTCCAGCCGCAGCACCAGCGCGATCACGGCCACGCCGCCCAGCACCAGGGCGACGCCGAGCCCGGCCTGCGCAGGCCGGTCCGCCGCAGCAATCGCGAGCACGCCCAGCGTCAGGAACAACAGGCGCCACCAGGGCGCCGGCAGCACCGCGCTGTTGCCACGCGGATGGCGGCGCAGGATGCGCGCGCCCATGGCCAGCATCGGGACCGGCAGCAGGGCCGTGGCGACGAACGCGGCACGCCAGGAAAAGGTCTCGGTCAGCCAGCCCCCCGCCAGTGGCCCGAGGAAGATCGTGATGCCCCAGGTCGCGGCCTGGATGCCGAACACCCGGGGCACCTGCGCGTTGGTGAACAGCTCGCGCACCAGCGCGTAGCTCAAGGCCACCAGCATGCCTTCACCCAGCCCCTGCAGTGCGCGCCCGACCAGCACCAGTGCCATCGACGGTGCCAGAGCCGCCGCCAGGCTGCCCAGGGAGACCAGTAGGCTGGCGCCGGCCATGGCCCACCAGGCGCCCCGGCGTGCCTTGGCACCGGCCATGGCCACCGCACCCAGGATCGTGGTCACCAGGTAGAGGGTGGTGGCCCAGCTGATGGCATCGGCCGCACCGAGGTCCTGCACCACGCTGGGCATCACCGTGCTGGCCATGTACCAGATCATGGCGTGCATGCCCACGCCCAGATTCACCAGGACCAGCGGTGCGAGGTGCCGGCGACCGAGTGCGCCCTCGTTATGCATCACCGTCCGATGCCAGGCGCTGGCATGGTGCTGCCCACATCAGGCCGGCGCGCCGCAAGACGCCAGCAGCGCCACCGGCACCTGCACAGGCAGTGCCAGCAGGATCTGCCCCATGCCCTTGCCCAGCGGGTCGTTGCGCAGCGAGGCCATGCCGCCGCCGCCCAGCGCCTGCGCGCAGACGAAGTTGAAGGCGTGGATGCCTGGGACCTCGTGGCGGGTGACCCGCCCGCGCACCAGATGCGCCAGGTGGGAGGCCACGCGCGCCTCGGTCAGCTGCGCGCGCAGCAGCGGCAGCAGGTCCGGGTGGCGTGCGATGACGCCGATGTTCGCGGTGTCTCCCTTGTCGCCGCTGCGGGCCCAGGCCAGCCGGATCAGCGGGACCTCGCACAGTTCGCCGTCCGGGCCGCTGGGGCCTGCCATCTCGCGCGGATCGTGTGCTTCGCCGGCCCCGCCCGGGTCTGCGGCGTCCTGGTCATGGGCAGTGCCGGGGTCCTGCGGTACTGCGATGGCAGCGTCCCCGAGGTGCACGACCGGTTGCAGCCAGGATTTGTCCAGCAGGAATGCGAACTGCCGGATCAGCGGCGAGGGGCTTGCACGGCCGCCGCCGGCCCCTGTGGTGCCCGGCGCCCAGGAGGTGCCGGCCGGCGCCACCTCGCGCGCCAGCAGCTCCAGCGCCTCCTTGCGCGCATGGGTGGCGCTCAGGCGCAGGACCGCTTCGCGTGTGTGCTGTGTCCGTGCATGCGGCCCGTAACAGGATTCCGCACCCAGCACCTCGATGTGCGTGGCCGCGAAGGGCGCCAGGCCCTGCGCGGCGAGCAGTTCGTTGCACCGTTCGACGATCGCGCAGCCGGTGCGCTGCGCCTTGGCCACGGCATCGAAACCGACAATGGTGAGCTGTGCCGACAACCGGAAGCCGTCCATCCAGGTCGCACACACCTTGTAGCTGCCGCTTGGGGGCCGGCCGCGCGCGCCGCGCACGCGCACACGGTCAGCGCCTTCCTGCGCCAGCGTCACCTGCGTGAAGTCGCACACCACGTCGGGCAGCAGGTAGCGCGCCGGGTCGCCGATCTCGTAGAGCATCTGCTCGGCGATCACCGCCGGGGTGACCAGCCCTCCGGTGCCCGCGGGTTTGGTGCACAGGAAGCTGCCGTCGGCCTGGCATTCGATGACCGGGTAGCCGATATGCGCCCAGTCGGGCACGTTCTCCCAGTCGGTGTGCAGCCCGCCGGTGGCCTGGCAACCGCATTCGATGATGTGGCCGGCCAGGCTGCCGGCGGCCAGCAGGTCGTGGTCCTGCGGGCCCCAGCCGAAGTGGTGCATCAGCACCCCCAGCGTGACGGCGGAATCGACGCAGCGCCCGGTGATCACCACCTGCGCACCGGCATCGAGCGCGGCTTTCACGGGCATGGCACCCAGGTAGGCATTGGCGGTGAGCAGATGGCGTGGCAGTGCGGCGCCGCTGTCCATCTCGCGCACCGGCGGTACTGCGGCCTGCAGCCGGGGCAGCAGTGGCAGGACGTCGTCGCCGCTCACCACGGCGATCTTCACCGCCACCCCCTGCTCTGCCGCCAGAGCCGCAAGCGCCGCCGCACAGGCCTGCGGATGGACGCCGCCTGCATTGCTGACCACCCGGATCCCGCGCGCCACCACGTCACGCAGGACCGCCCGCATGGCGACCGTGACGAAGTCGGTGGCCCAGCCCGCTTCCGGCTTCTTCAGGCGGGCGCCGGCAAGGATGGCCATGGTGAGCTCGGCCAGGTAGTCGAACACCAGGTAGTCGATCTGCCCGTGGGTCACCAGCTGTGGCGCCCCCACGCTGCTGTCACCCCAGAACCCGGAGGCGCCGCCGATGCGCACGGCCCGGACCTGCCGGGGCAGCGGGTCTGCCATGGCCCGGGTGCCCGCCGGGGGCGCTAGCGGCCCGTCCACACCGGCTTGCGCTTCTCGCGAAACGCCAGTTGGCCTTCGGCGGCATCCTCGGTGAGCGCAAACAGGCCGATCTGGCTTTCGGTGAAGGCCATCGATTCCTCGAAGGCCATGGCCTCGATCTTCTTCATGGTGTAGAGCCCGCGCCGGATCGCCGCCGGAGACTTGTCCAGCATGCGGCCGAGCAGGGCCTGCACGCCGGCGTCGAGGTCTTCGCTCACCTGGTTGACCAGGTGGTACTCCAGGGCCTGTGTGGCGCTGATGGGCTCACCCGTCAGGCACATCTCGGCCAGCACCCTGCGCGGCAGCAGGTTGCCGATCACGCTGAGCACCTGGGCCGGAAAGATGCCGACCTTCACCTCCGGCAGCCCGAACACCGCGTGCGGCGCGCTGACCACCATGTCGCACATGGCCATGATGCCCATGCCCCCGGCCATGCAGGCCCCGTTCACGCGCGCAATCAGCGGTACCGTGGACTGCTTGGCCTGGCGGAACAGATTGGCAAAGCTGACATGGGGTTCGGAATAGTCGAACTTGAACGAGGTGCCACTCTGCAGGTCGGCCCCGGCGCAAAAGGCACGGGCACCGGCCCCGGTGATCACCACGGCGCGCACCGCGCGGTCGCGGTTGGCTGCCGCCAGCGCGTCTGCGAGCGCGGCCAGCACACCGGGTGTGACGGCGTTGCGCTTGTCTTCGCGGTTGATGGTCAGCCACAGCACAGAGCCGCGCATCTCGGTCAACAATTCGGGGGGCGCGCTGCTGCTCATGGTTCTCCTCGGGGTGGACGCAGGATTCTAGGTTGGCGGCGGCCCGCGCCACTGCGGGCTACTGGCTGGCGCTGAACAGCCGCCACTCGCCAGGCACGCTCTTGAGCGCATGTGCGCCCCGGTCCTCGAAGCGCAGGCCCGAGCCGGCCACCAGGTCGGTGACGGTGCGCGACACCAGCACTTCGCCTGGCTGTGCCAGGCCCATGATGCGCGCGCCCGTATGCACCGAGATGCCCACCACCGTGTCGCCCTGGCGCAGGCATTCGCCGGTGTGCACACCCACCCGCAACTGGATGCCCAGCGGCTGGACGGCATCCCGCATGGCCAGCGCGCACCGCACCGCGCGCGCGGGCAGGCCGAACGTGGCGAAAAAGCCGTCGCCCGCGGTGTCCTGCTCCTGCCCATGGAACTGACCCAGCAGCTTGCGCATCACCTCGTGGTGGCGTGCGAGTGTCTCGACCCAGGCACGGTCGCCGCGACGGGCCAGGTGGTCGGTGGAGCCGACGATGTCGGTGAACATCACCGTGGCCAGGAATCGGTCGGTGTCTTCATCGGGCAGGGAGCCGGTGAGGAACTGCTGGATCTCGTCCAGCGCCTCGTGCTGGTCGCCGTACCAGATCAGGTGGTCGCCATCCGCCTGTTCGACATACCGGGCGCGGGGTATGTTGAAGCCGAGCCAGCGGCCGAACTCCACCGGCACCGTCGTGTCCTGGGTGCGGTGCAGCACGAGCGTGGGAAGTGTCAGCGCGCGGGCCTGCGCACGGACATCGGTGCTGAACGCCCACGCCAGGTGGACGCGCGCCGCGCGGGGGCTCAGGCTTGCCCGCTCCATACGTGCCATGCGTGACAGCGCGGTGGCATTGCCCCACAGCGTGGGGCCGAGCACCTCCAGGGTGCGGCCTTCGCCCCAGGACGTGTCGATCAGGTTCTGGATATGCGTCACGCCGGTGGGCCGTGCCGGCGTGTCCGGCAGTTCGGCGCAGGCAAAGCTGCTGCACAGGACCAGCGACGAGACCCGTTGGGGATGGCGTGACGCGAAGTGAATCGCCAGCGCGCCACCGACCGAAAAGCCCAGCACCGCACAGCGCGTGGAGCCGGCCGCATCCAGGATGGCCAGGAGGTCTTCCAGCCGCTCGTCCAGCGTGGAGTCGCCGACATCGCGGTCGGACAGGCCGCTGCCGCGGGTGTCGAACAGGATCAGCCGCGAGAAGGAGGCCAGCCGGCGCACCCAGCTTCGGTAGCGCGGATCCTGGTCCCACTGGACCTCCAGGTGCGCGATCAGCCCCGGCACCAGGACCAGGTCCATCGCGCCGGAGCCGATCACCTGGTAGGCGAGATGGATGTCTCCGTTGCGGGCGTAGCGGGTTTCCAGGGGCTTGGTCATGGTCGGGAGGGCAGGGATGCGGCGGGCTGAGAGAAAAGGTATTGTCCTGCACAGGCCTGTGGGTATCCGGCCCCGCCCTGCCCGGGGACTGGATCAGCCTTTCGGGGCGGTACATCGCCGTCGGGCCATGGGCGTTGTCATTTCCGGTGGTGGACAGGGTGACGCTGCTGAGCAACACGTCCTGGTAAGTGGTCACTGTCGGGCCGATGGATGGGCTCGCGCGGCCCCGATGCGCGGGCACCTCACTGGCGCGGGGCATCGCTGTGCGACACCGGCAGGCCGTCGGCCACGTAGGCCGGGCCCTTCATGATCCAGACGATGACACAGCCAATGCTCACCGTGACCACCAGTGTCCAGATCAGGATGACCAGGCCGATCATCATGAAATCGAAGCGCTGCAGGTTGCGCGCAGCCTCGGCGGCCGTGTTTCCGCCGATCAGGTAGCGCGCGGCGAAGGCCATCAGCGCCGGCAAGGCCGTGCCGGCAAGCGCGGCCTGCGGCATCAACCGCAGGATGCGCCATTCCAGGCCATAGGGCGTTCGCTGGAAACCCGGCAGTTTCTGAAACCAGTCCATGGCGCGATGCTAGCGGCTGGCGGCGCGACAGGTATCAGGCCTGCCCGAGCATCTGGTCTTTGGCCCGGAAGTATTTTCGGGCATGGGCGACCAACTGCCCGTCACTGGGATGGTCGACCGTCTCGACGCCGATGATCCTGTCCACCAGGCCGTGGTCATGGGCATGGATGTGCTTGACGAGTTGCAGCTTGGCCTGGGCCGGACCGACGATCAGGATCTCCTGTGCGCCTGCCAGGGCCTGTGCGACCGCATGGTAGTAGGCCTGGTCCTCGCCCTTGCGCCCGGCGCCGACGGAACCGCTGCGGGCATGCAGATGCTGGTGGGGCCGCGCCGGGTGGATGACCGACTTCTCGACGTCATCCGGGCTGATGTGCATGACGTGGGCTTGGGAATGGTCGAGCCAGACGACCGCATGGAAATGGGACATGGTTGCGCTTTCTTGGATGATGGGCGCCAAGCTTAGGCGCATCGCCACCAAGCTGGACTGACACAGGTCAAGGCTGGGGTCGGAAGGTGTCCCGTTCTTCGCCGGTCTCAGGGCCTTCAGCGCCTGCCGGCGATGTCCAGCCCGATGCCTGCCAGCAGGCCCGCCAGGGCCCCGCCCAGATGGGCGGCATACACCACGTTGACGCCCCAGTTCGGGTCGTAGCCGACAGGATTCCGCCAGGCTTGTTCGCCCATCAGAAGGGCCACCAGCAAGGCCAGCAGCAGCCACCCGGCGGGCCGGCCGGCGGCATGCAGCCCCAGCACCGCCAGCATGCTGCATTGCAGCCCGGCAAGGCCTTCGTAGGCGGTGATCGACGGCCAGGCCAGCAGGGCCAGATTGCCCAGCGGCCATGCCAGCAGCACCGCCTGGCAGGCTGTCCGGCCAGCACCCAGCGAAGTGCCCAGCACGGCCAGCACCGCGAGTGCCGCCAAGCTGGCGGACAGCAGGGGACCCGATGCATGCGCCAGCGAGCCGGTCCAGAAGAGCCAGGGCCGGTCAGGCCAGGCGGCCGGCTGCCAGGCCAGCGGGGTGGCCAGGCCCAGCATCCAGACCAGGATGCTCACCAGCGCCAGCGCGGCGCACAGGGCCAGCCAGGCCCGCGGATCCGGATTCGCGTCGCCCATGGTCTGGAAGTGTCCGGGTGTGTCTGCCGACCGCGGCCTGCGGGGCCGGCAGCCTACTTGATGAGCGCGTGGAGCTGCCTGAACAGCGGGTGCTCGGCGCTGCGCAGCCATTCGAAACACACCATCTCGGTGGTCACCAGTTCGGCGCCATTGCCGGCCAGTCGGTCGAATGCCGCGTCGCGGCTGCGTTCGGTGCGCGCGCTGCAGGCATCGGTGACGACCCAGACCTCGAACTCCTGCTCCAGCAGGTCCAGTGCCGTCTGCAGCAGGCAGACATGGGCTTCACAGCCGGCAATGACGATGCTGTTGCGCTGCGCCTGGGCTGGCGGCGGAGCGGCCTTCTGCAGGTGCCTGGGCAGGCTGCGCGCGTTGCCGCCACCCCCTGCTGGCCTCTGGGGTGGGCGCAGCCAGTCGACCAGCCCGTCCGGGCAGGCGCTGAAGGACATCTTGGCCAGCGTCCGGGCCCGGGCCTCCACCAGGGCGGTCTGCAGTTCGGGCATGTTCTGGCCGAGCTTGGCGGGGTTTTGTTCGGTCGCGAACACAGGCATCTGCAACAAGGCAGCCATCCGCGCCAGGCGCACGGCCTGGCCCAGCGTGGCCGGCCCGTCGATCAGTGCCGGCATCAGGCGCTCCTGGTAGTCGACCAGCACCAGCTGGCATTCTTCGTGATCTAGCAGCATGGATCTCTTTCGTGCGGACCCCGGGGAGTCGGGCAGGAAACGGGGGCGTTCGAGGTGCCTCGCGTCCCCCGGGTGGCAGAGTGTAGACGGGCGCCACCATGGCACGACCGCGCACAGCCTGGGCCTGTCGGTCGTGGCCCAAAGTGTCGAGAACCAGCTGGTCTGGGACAAGCTGCGGCCGCCAGGCCCGCTCAGGCGGATCCTTCGAGGCCAGCCAGAGTGCGCGCTGCGTCCGGTTGTGCCTGGCATGCGGCGATGTAGGCGCGGATGATCGCGGAGAAGTCCGCGTCGGGCTGCAGACCCAGCGCCTTCGCACGCGCTGCCGTGGCGCCCTGCGGCCAGTTGGCCACGATGCCCGCGATGCGCGGGTCGCGTTCGAAACGCACCAGCGCGCGCACCTTCGGCCCCGCCACCTCCTCCAGCGCGTCCAGCATGTCGCAGACCCGCACGTTCAGCGCCGGCAGGTTCAGCGCGAGCCGGCCGCCCAGCGCCTCCCGGCTGGCCTCGAACACGGCGATGAGCCCGCCCACCGTGTTGGCCACCGACGTGACCGGGTGGGCTACCTGCGGATCCACCGGGCAGATGGATTCCACCCCTGCCAGCGGTTCGCGGATGATGCCGGAGAAGAAGGAGGAGGCTGCGCCATTGGGTTTTCCGGGGCGCACCGTCACCGTCATCAGCCGCGCCGAGCGGCCGTCGACGAAGCCCTTGCGGGTGTAGTCGGCGATCAGGTGCTCGCACACCAGCTTCTGCACGCCGTACGAGGTCTGCGGCGCCGGCAGCGTGTCGTCGGCCACCTGTGCGGGCAGGGGCCGGTTGCCGTCGGGCCCGTACACCGCCACCGAGCTGGAGAACACCAGCCGTGCGGGTGTGCCGCCAGCCTGCGCCGCAGCCCGCAAGGCGTCCAGCAGGGCCCGGGTGCTGTCCAGATTGGAGCGCATGCCCAGGTCGAAATCCAGTTCGCACTCACCCGACACCGCGGATGCCAGGTGGAACACGCCATCGAAGGCCTCGGTGTGCAGCGCCGCGCACTGGTCCAGCAGCGGACCGATGCGGACCTGCACGCGCCGGTCGGAGCGCAGGTCGGCGGGCGCGTCGGCCTGGTCGGCCAGCACCAGGGTGCCCAGCGCACGGCCGGCCAGCTGGCCGCGCGCCAGCAGACTGCGCGCCAGCGTGGCGCCTACGAAGCCGCAGCCTCCGGTGATCAGGATCTTCATGGGATTGTCTCCTTGGGTGGTGATATCTGGCTAGTGTAGTGCTTCTGAATTAAAAGAACTATTTTCCACCTGCCACCTCCAAGAAGAATCTGGGACATTTTGGAGGCAGCGATGCGAAAGGCGACGGCGATTGAACTGGACGACGCGACGC
>Ga0247836_1000118_pt1 | contig 132306 bp, 130 predicted proteins | sample LaCruzMarch2015__4_FD_187116 | JGI IMG/M metagenome (GOLD analysis project Ga0247836, IMG submission 187116) | Freshwater microbial communities from meromictic Lake La Cruz, Castile-La Mancha, Spain - LaCruzMarch2015_14m | ecosystem: Environmental > Aquatic > Freshwater > Lake | place: Spain...
CAAAAATACTCTACAATTTGGAGTATTTTTTTCTCCGAAAATCGTGTGTTTTTTCGAAGTCTTGTTTTCGGCTTCATAGAGAGAATAGTAAGGATTACTGGAAGTAATCAACTACTCTAGACCCTAATAAAAACCCATGCAGATACTTCAAACCAGTCTCATAGGTTGTTTGCCCTGAAGAGTCAGAGGCTCACTATAAATATACACCAAGCTCCCCAGTTAAAATATTTCTGGAATTTAAGATCTTTTTTCTGACTTATCCATGGATAGATGGCGCTCAGTCAGGAATACGCTTGATTTATCACAGTGATAAACGATGATTGAATTGAGAAAAGTGAGACACTGACAACTGAGAAAATCACGTACGCTCACCATGCATGACGATGTTTATGAGCAAGTAAGTTATTGTGCCAGAGTGCTAATATGAAGGAACATATTTCGAGTCATACGGTCAGCGAATTCATAGCTAATGTTTATTGGATATTATCTGTTGAATTATTCCATGTATTGTTGAAAAATCGCCATCATCCTCTATGACAATATCGTATGCTTTTCAGTATTCTTCAGACAAATGTTCTGATCCTGGATTGAGAAATCCTATTTTGAGAAGATGAGAATAATCAAATCCTGTTACCATCCCTGGATCTCAGAGACTATCACCCAGGAGAATGACATTTTTTCGGTCATGAATCTGTGTAAACACAGCCGGAAAATCCCTCATTACTGTTTCATCTTTATTATATGAATGAACGATAGGTTTTCATACATCTCTTGCGATGCCTTTTTCATCCCAGATAAATCGATTACAAACGAATGAAATATTTGGAAAATTACACTGATTTTTTGTGAGAAAAATGGGGACAGCTTCACCGATAGCACTCGCAGAAATGATGACCAAAGGGATATTATTCTCATTCAGGAGTTGTAATGTTTCAGCAACTTTGGGACGAAGCTCGAGATGGCTTTTTTCGGTAATACTTTCTACATCGGTTTTTGTGAGTCCACATTCGATCATGAGCTCGAAATGCTTCTGCCACCATTCACTCATCAGTCACTTTTTCTCTTCAAGATGAATATTTGGATTTACTTCAATCGGGCGATAGTGGTCAAAGAGTGCATGTGCTCGGGGCGCGTAGTCTTCTCTCAAATATTCTCCACTGCGAAGGAGCGAAACAATAGAACGAAATTTCCTTCATGCTAACGTGAGAGTCAGATCAAAGTCAGCGAGGATATGAAGATTTTCTGGTCCGTCGGAGTTAAAAGCATTGATGATATCTTGTGTATTCATATTTATTACTTCTTAAATCATAATTCTTCCTCCTCCTCCCTAACAATCCCACTCTGCAGATCGACCATGCCTGCATATTTTTTCCCGAGTTTGAGAAGTTCTTTATGTGTTCATCGTTCAACGATTTTTCACTTTTCCAGCACGATAATATCGTCAGCAGATTTCACCGTTTGAAGCCGGTGAGCTATGACGATGACTGTTCTTCACCTGAAGAGATGTTCAAATGCTTTGGCGACTTTTTGTTCGCTGTAGCTATCGAGTGCAGCAGTCGGTTCATCGAGGAGGATAATTTCTGGATCTTTCAGAAAAATCTTTGCAATCGCTAGTCGTTGTTTTTGTCCTCCGCTCAACCTCACTCATCGTTCTCAGATTTCAGTTTTTATTCAGTTTTCGAGTTCGTAGATAAATTGGCACTCAGAGAGTTCGATAGCTTGAGATATATCTTTCAGTGTTGGTTTCTTTTTAGCACCATACATTAAATTTTCTTCAATTGTCCCATCAAATACACTCGGTTCTTGCGTAAGGTATCAGATATGCGGATAGTAACTATCAAGACGAATATCAGTGATATCCTGATCGTCAATGAGGAGTTTTCAACCAGTCGGTCTCATATATCCGGCGAGCAGTTTCATGAGTGTTGTTTTACCACCTCATGATCTGCCGACCAGAGCTGTCTTTTTTCCTCATTGGATATCAAATGAGAGCTTTTGAAAAACCGGTATACTTTTATTGTAGGAGAATGATACGTTCTGTAATGTATAATTACCGCCATGGAAAATAAACGATTCTCAGGTGTCATAATTTTCAATTGCTTTGAGGTGGTCGAAAGTATCCCAGAGTTTTTCGATATGCACAAATTCTTTTGTAAAAGTTACATACCATTCTATGAGGAGATTATAATAACTCATAAAGGTAGCCATCAAACCCGTCACTACTCCTACCTCTGCAATGAGTCTTGTCGAGACACCATCAATTTGCGCTCGGTGAAAAAATTGAATACAAATATACCCTGTAAAACAAGCAATGATAAATCTCGAAACTTGCCACGAACCCATACTGTAAATGTGACTTTTTTTTGAATACGCTATGCTTTTCTGGATATTTTCTCAGATTTTCCCGATTTCCTCGCTCATGCGTTTATTTTGCAGAACTTCGAATTTGTGGACATGATCATCCGAGTCGTCATGCGTGCCTTTTCTACGCTGACTTCTTTTTTCTTCTTTCTCCAAGGAAGGGCCTTGTTGGTAAAATATATTGTATTGAGAGATATGATGAGAAAAAGTATGGGGATACCAAAACTATACCATGAGCCAATTTTTGCAATCAAGAATCATGATAATCATAAGAGAAACATCCAACGAAGAATATTATTCAGACACTCATTGACCAGCGTAGACCACTTTACCGCACCGTTACTCAAGATATCCATCATCCTTCCTGTACCTACTTTTTCTAGAGTGGTATTGTCACCTCTGAAGTATTTTTCAAAATATTTTTTCAGAATATCGAACTCCATATTGAATTGTGGATAAATCCACGTGAAGTTTCGAAAGATAAAGAGGAGTATAATATTGATCGTGAAAAATATCAGGAGTAACCATATTTTTGGCCAAAATTCATCCAGGGCTGATCTCGCAAAAATATCAGTAAATACCTGAATCATGTAGATTTGTATGTATCCAGTACTTGTTCCGAGGAGTGATGCAAATCAAGCTAATGCAACATACAGCCCTGGCTTTTCAAAAGCGGGTTCAAAAAATCGTTTTGTTTTTTGCCAGAAATTCATGGGATTATTCTAGGTTATTTTATGCAAATACAACTTCGTCCATCTGCTTATCCCATTCATCCTGAGGTAAGTCTTCAAATATCTGACAATTAAAGCAAACACCAATAGTTTGGAGGTGAGGATGTTGGCTCAAGAGTTTATCGTAGTATCCACTTCCACGACCGATACGTTTACCATCTTTCGTAAATGCTCTTCCTGGTGCTAGGATAAGTGCATCTGGTGGTATTGTGATATTTTCGTTACTTTGAGGAATTGTGAGTATATTCTTTCAACCTGTATCACACCAATCAGATATTCATGATACATCTAGTTCGTCGTGAAAGGCAGTATAGGTAACTAATGTATTGAAATTCTTTTGGGAGAGAATGTCTCTGAGTTTTTGGCAGACAATATCGCTTTCTTGTTTCTTTGTCTCTTCAGGGAGATTGTGTATCAAATCCTGAACGAGAAGCCGGATAGTCTTTTTATCCATACATTTATCGCAGATACTGGGATTTGTTTTGTTCATGTTCTGCTTCAGTCGTTGCTGTACGGATGACGCCTTGGTTATCATGGAGATAATACCACGCTGGTGTCTCTGCTGTGGCAATAAGCGTTACTATAAAAGTATTTGCTGTGATGCTCGCAATAGGTGTCGGTGGAAGTCCGATAAATCCACGAGTATCGTAGAGATTATTTTTTTCCTTTCGAGCATTGCTTGAGAGACTATAAAAATTGTTTACATACTTCTGGCACTCATTTCCTGGTATGAGTTCAGGATAACAGACTGTGATATCAGCACCTATGTGCCATCCTTGCCTGAGACGTTTTTTGAGAATATCAGCTACTGTTTGTATCTGAGTCGTGCTTTTCTCCTCCTCTCCCACTATAGAAGCGAGGATGAGTACATCATAGAACGCATCGATTGGTTTCCCACTTGCTAGAAAAGGAGTATAGATTTTTTTATTAAAATTCTCCAGCATTTTATCTATCATTGTTGTCACATCAGTTCATCCTGTGATTCTGTATGTGTCTGGCATGAGAAATCCCTCAAGGGAATTTTTTCCCTTCAGAAATGGATACTTAGAAGAGAGAGCTGTGATGATGTTTTTTTCTTCTGCAATCAGATCTCAATCGATATTATTTTTCTTGAAGATTTCTGCTATTTCACCTTTATGCCATCCAGGAAGCAATGTAATCTCTTCTTCTGTTGGTGTTGGATTTTGTAGCATCTCGAATACTTCACTGAGTGTATTGGTGCCTTCCGGAACAGCAAAAATCCCTGAGGTGAGTTTTATTTTTGGTGCAAAAAATGTACGCCATAATTGATACCGTGTGTGGTTCACTTTTACTTTTAATACTGAGTCGAGATTACTGATTGCAGTCCCTTTTGGAATTATGAGAGTTTTATCAGTATTGACTGGTGTCTGTCCAGCCCATGAAATCCAGAAAAATACAAACAGTATCAATCATCAGATACCGATACCAAACTTTATTTGAGTGGATAATTTTTTCTGATGTATTTGAGATCGTTCGTGGTTCATATAAACTGGATAACATTACTAGATAGTTGGTTTCCTGCTACTCCAGGGAGTATCTTCAAAGCGTCGATATTGTCACGAAAAACATCATTGACTTCATCAACCGTGTGGCATTCTTCTTCTCATGCCTTATTTGCAGAAGTGAGAAAAATAGGTCCACGAATGTAGGATTGAGTCTCACTCGGTAGGCATACCTCTGCGACTCGAAAACCGACATTTTTGTACCCGTATTCATCTAAGACAGGGTATTCATCTCTGAAGTCATCATGTATATCACATATGATGGTAAATGGGAATTTGTATGTTTTGAGAAAATTGATTTGATTTTGCGTGAGTGTCGTCTCATATATGAGATCATCCCATGTGGGTACGAGAATAGCGAGATGTTTAGATTTGTCTCTTCATTTGAGTCAGTAAATCATCTCGTATCATTCGTGATCATCGAGACGACATCCTATGCCGAGGCATGTATCTGTCGGTACTACATAAATTCGTGCTACCATAGGTCTCAAATCTTATAGAGAAGTCTATTTTTTGCAAGGATAAACATCAACAAAGTGGTACATGCCAATTCCAGCAGCTACGGCGACATTGAGTGATTCTTTTTTTCAGAGCATAGGAAGATGGCAAATAGAGTCGGCCATTTTTTGTCCTGTTTCACTCACTCATTCCAGCTCATTCCCCACAATAAGACCAACATTTAACGTTCGATATTCAACGTTCAACGTTTGGAGGGAAATACTTTTCTCATTTTTTTCGAGAGCAATAACGGTACATCCTTGTTTTTTGCAACTATCTATGGCATCTTCTATTCTCTCATAATATTCCCACGGAATGAAATTTTCAGCTCAGAGGGCTGTTTTTGTGATTTCTTTTCGAGGAGGAGTCGGCGTATATCCTACACAAATTACACGATCAAAACCAGCACCATCTGCTGTACGGAATATAGCTCAAACGTTATTGAGTGAACGGATGTTTTCGAGGATAATGGCTTTCATTCGACAAATAGTGAAAATTACTACAATGTCGGTAGTATAACCATCTCTTATGAAAATCTATATCAAACCATTGTGCCCCTTTTGTATCAAGTTATTAAAACTCCTCGACCAAGCTGGTCTCGAATATGAAAAAATCGATGTTATCGCCGATCCAGATATGTACGATCAAATGTCTGATATGTCATGACAAATGGGGGTTCCTGAAGTCGAAATCGCGAATGTGATTATCCCTGATTATGGAACTGAAGAGTCTCTCGTGTCCGATATACAAAGAATTCTCAAAGCTCGAAAAGTCGATGCAGAGTTAGAGGAAAAACTGACTTCAACAATAGTTTATTTATAGAAGATAGATGGAGAAGGTGGAAAGTAGAATGGATTTTTCCTTATTGTATTATTAATTTTCGTATTATCTTTTATCTATGTTTGTTTTAATAGATGAAAATTCAGATTCACATCTCCACTACGATTTTGGTGGGGAAGTGATAGTACTTGATCAAACCCAAACAGAGGAACGCTTATCTCGGAAAGTCACTATTTCAAATAATACACAGCTCAAATGGTATGGAGTTATTTCTGGAAATAATGAATACGTTTTGCACTTCGAGACGAAATCAGGTGAGAGTATCATACGTATGCTCCTTCTCTCGACACAGAATGAACAGCTCAATACGACGATTCATTCGACACTTGCGAGCTCACATACAGTCACTAATATCCATATCCTCTCTCTCGTGGGCGAATCTGGCATTATTGTGCTCAATGGTACTGTGCAGATAGACGAAAATATCTCAAAAGTGAAGTGACATATCCTCGAAGAAAATATTTTTCTCGGAAGTAAGGGGAATATCCGATGAATTCCATCCCTTCTCGTACATTCTGATGATGTAGAGGCATGACATGCCGCACGAATTGAGCGAGTGTCTGATGAGAAGCTCTATTATCTGCGGGCTCGAGGAATTCCACGCGATGATGCCACTGTGATGATGATCCAAAGTTCTGTGACGGGATTATTTGAGTGATTGGATCAAAAATGTCAGGACGAAACAATGGGGAAAGTGCTTGGAATGTTTTAGTTTTTTCTTCATTCCCAATACGCCCTCATCCCTATCATAGCTGCATTGTCACCGCAGTATTTCATCGATTTTGGTGTGTAATAGGAGACTCCTTTTTTTGTGGAATATTCTTCCATGATTTTTCGGAGAGCGGAATTGGCACTGACTCATCCGACGAGTGCCAGTGATTGTGCTTCCATTTTTTCAAACGCTTCAATAAGTCGTTTTGAGAGGATTTCAGTAATTGTTTTTTGATAACCGTAGGAGATTTCTATGAGGTCTATTTCGGTAAGTTCAGAATGGTCTTTTTTTCTAAGTTCTATCTCTCTGAGGGCTGCTGACTTTAGTCCTGAAAAAGAAAAATTCAGACTTCATTCAGGGAGTACGAGGGGAAATTTCGGAACATTTATATGAATTTCTGGGTCATACTTTTGGGCAATTTTATCAATGAGATGACCAGCAGGAAAAGCCAGTCAAAGCATTCGTCCAACTTTGTCCATACTCTCACCGGCACTGTCATCGACAGTTCATCCCAGCTTTTCGATTTCATATAATGACTTCCAATAAAAGAGATCGTTATGTCCGCCCGATGCTGAGAGAACTACTACGGGGAATTCTAGGTCTTCCAATTTCCTCTCGAGAAGAAGAGAAAAGATATGCCCCTCAATATGATTGACCCAAATCAGGGGTTTTTTGTGAGCGGTGGCAAGAGTTTTGGCTACTGTTTTTCCGATCAAAAGTGATGGGATGAGTCACGGTTCACTCGTTGCAGCGAAGATATCTATCTCTGTAAGTTGTATCTTTCCATCATTCAATACTTTTTCAATGAGTTCAAATATATGGTCAGCGTGGAGTCGAGCCGCTACTTCTGGCACCACTCACAGTGTTTTGATGTGCTCCAGCTGTGTATGTGTATGCATCGAAATAAGCTCTCCATCTCGCAGAAGAGCTACAGATGTATCATCACAGGAAGATTCAAAAGCTAATAGATACATATAGGTTTAATTCGTTTCATTAGTTTAATCAGTTTATTTCGTTTGGGAAGCCTAAAAAAAATCTCACAATTTTGTGAGATAATTATATTTCCTCTATGTTTCCTGTTTTCTTTTTCTGTCTTGCAAAGGAAGAATGGTGGGTGATATAGGATTCGAACCTATGACCCCCTGCTTGTAAGGCAGGTGCTCTAACCAACTGAGCTAATCACCCAAGCGACGAAGTCGCAGTAAAAGTAAAAGAAAAAGTAAAAAGAGAGGAGTTTTTATATTAATCCTGCCTGTTACTATGACTATTACTCTTACTAACCCAGGGATTTTAGGGAAAATATCAGAATTGCAAAATTATTTTCTTTGTTGTATTTGTCAAATCAGGCATTTCTCTTACAATCCAAGAAAATATGCTCTCTATCTATGACGACATCGCTCTGAAAAAATTTCTCGAAGAACAAGGAGAGAAACCGTTCCGTATTACCCAAATTCACCAAGCACTCTACAAGGACCTCATTGAGGATATTTCAACCTGTTCCACAATTTCTGTTAATCTCCGGGATGCCTTGAGTAAAGAGTTTACGCAGCATATTCTCACGATAAGTCATGTAACGACTTCTGCCAATGGTCAGACCACGAAGTTTCTCCTTGATACCTACGATGATAGGCATATCGAATGTGTGATTATGCGACATCTTTCTGGTCGCAATACCCTCTGTATCTCGTGTCAGGCAGGTTGTCCTATGGCGTGTACATTTTGTGCGACAGGGAAACTTGGGTTGCTTCGTAATCTCACCGTAGGGGAAATAGTGGAACAAGTGATGATCGCGATTCAACACCTCAAAAAAGAAAAACTTCAGCTCCGAAATATCGTCTTTATGGGTATGGGTGAGCCATTTTTGAACTATCCAGAGGTCAATAGGGCTTTAGAGATTTTCTGTGGTCCGAAGTTTCTCAATTTTTCTGAACGTCGTGTGACTATCTCGACCTGCGGAATTGTTCCAGGTATCAAAAAACTTATGGTCGACCATCCTCAGGTTTCGCTTGCCGTCTCACTTCATGCACCAAATGATGAAGCACGGAGAAGTATCATGCCTGTCGATAATACCTACCCTCTTGATGTCCTCATGAAGACACTCGACGAGTACGTAGAAAAAACAAATAAGCGTATTTTTTATGAATATATCATGATCCAAGGCGTCACAGACAAGCTCTCTTATGCGTATGAGCTCGCTGATTTGATGCAGGGACGACTAGGGCATGTGAATTTCATACCCTATAATGCAGGAGAGGGGATTATGGGCAATGATATGCAACCGACGTCTTCACTTATCATCAAGAAATTTCAACGAGTACTCGAAGAACGCGGTATTCCTTCGACAGTTCGATTTACCATGGGTGACGATATAGATGCGGCTTGTGGGCAACTCGCCCTCAAGGTCGATGGAAAACAGACTTCACATGAGCAAGGGAAAAGTATCACAACCAACCAACGAAGTTAAGGTGTAAGTACATGAGCAAGGGTAGAATTAAAAAATCTTTCCTTTTACTTTTTCTTTTACTTGAGCAAAGTAAATAGAAGAGCAAAAATGCTTTGCGAATTTCTTGTACTCAGAAGAAAATCCCTATAATCACACTATGAATCATGATCTTCCCATTATTGACGAAGCAGAGCGCCTCAAAACACAAAAACGCTATACGGAAGCTCGTGTTTTGATAGAATGAGCTATTTCTCGGTACCCAAATCGATATGAGCTCTATGAAGAAATAGCTGATATTTATATTTATGAGGGAGAGTATGAGAAGGCAGAGAAAGCCCTAGATTATGCTGAAACACTTGAATCAGGATCTTCAACAGGTCTCTATCTCAGAGGATATATGGCACTTATTCGCAACGATTTTCAAACAGCGATACAAAATCTCGAGCAATCTAACGTAAAAAGTCCTAATAATCCAGAAGTCCTCAGGAATCTCTGATGGGCCTACACGATGACGGGTGAAATCAAAAAAGGCGTTATTCTCCTGGAGAGAGCACTGACTATAGCTCCTGACGATATCCTCATTATGGAGGATCTCTGAGTGGCACTGCTCACACAATGAAAAATTCAAGAAGCTCGAGAATATCTGAGTCGAGTAGGTAAAGAGAGTCACATGAGTGATATGTGATTTCCTGTTTAGCTCCTCTTATGTTTCGTACTAATTTTCTCCAAGACGATCAGTCGTATCTCGTTGCTGACTATGACCATTTTTCCCTCACAGTAGGTCTCCTCAAGTTTAAAAAACGAGTTCCTCATTTGGAATACTGTGTGAGGAGTTTTTTCCCGCCTGAAAATAGGGTATTTCATCCCCGTCTTTTTGAACAACATTTTGACCAATGTTGTCAGCAACTACGAGATCATGTTTGAGAGCTTCCACGAGAAGTATGTGTCTTTCTCGATCATGGTGAATCTCTCGTTACTTCTACTGGTTACACATTTTCGCGTACAAATACGCATGAACCAGTACACCTCGAAGAGCTTGATTCTTATGCAACACAATTACTCTCTCAATCAGAGAGTCAGTCAAGAAGGATTTGGCATGAAGATTTCGGATATCCGGAGATGGATAGAAAACTTATTTCTATTTTTCTTTCTCACCTTGCTCTTGATAAACGACATCATGTTTTCCCTCTGGGGAAAAATGCATCTCACATCACCATGAGGTGTCTTTTCTTTTATGGGAGCGCTTCTCTGCTCGATGGTATAGCACGGAGCATCCGGGCATCCTGATATACTTTGCTTGCATGCGTGCCACTTCCATGTGTTTTTCTGAACCATATATGTAACAAAGATACTTATCTGGAAAATCACCTCCATATTCATCTCGGGTATGATTCGACGACTGTTATTCTTCACTTAGGGAAACATGTCCAGGAGATTCAAACCCTTCCTTTTGGATGGCAGTATATTGATGAAAAATTGACACCTTACTTTTCTCCACTTGAGAGAGAATCTCTCTTGATGTGAAATAATCAGAGTGCTTTTGAAAAAATTCCTGAATGGATGCAGTATCAGGATTTCTTAGTGGCAAATTTGAGAGTTCTATTTGAACGATTTGATTTACAGTGGAGTTTTACGCAGTACAGTCTCTCGAGTCAGTGACCAGCTAGCATTATACCAGCGCTTGTCAAACAAGGATCTCTCTCACCGTGGATTCAAAAGAATGCTACTATGCATCGAGTGGGAGCTGATCCAAATGAGCATTGGCTACACTATCTCAATACACTTGATCCGCTTTTCACGCTTCATCCGCACCCACTTCTTGCCCTCGTTCGTTCTGTCTTTTTTTCTTCTCATGAAAGTCATTAATTGGAAATGAACATCTGATTTTATTCTTCTTCTCGATATGCTCCGGGAAACAGAGGAAGAGGTAGCTATTGTGACGTATAAAAATACTCCTCTTGGCTGGTTTCATATACAAATTCTACGCCAACTTTTTCCACACTGAAACTTTGTCTTTGTATCCCGTGATGTGCGCATAAGAAAATTACTCAAACAATCAGGTTTCCGTGTTTTCCAGACATTACGAGAGATGGATCAGACTCTGCCAGAAGGTTTTCAGATCATGCAAGAAAACCTTTCTTCATTTGATTATATCCGTTTTCATGTGATTCGTTTTTTTACCAGATTTTTTTCTTTTACAAAGAAATTACAACCAAAGACTGACATCTTTTCTGTTCAACATTCTTCTTGGTATATGCTCCTGATTGGAATTATCGTGATCCTCCTCCTGATGATAGGCATCGTGAGTCTGACTACACCACAAGCAACCATTATTATCACTCCTCAAGCGAGTATACAAAATGCTATCAGAAATATCACATTTGTTCCCGAAGAAGAAATGAGTGATACTCTCCAAATACCAGTTCGTCGTGATATAGTTCCTTTTGAGCTCAAAAAAACATACAATGTCAATGCGTATGATCCTGCTTCTCTCCAGAGAGCACGAGGCACTATCAAGATAATAAATACAAGTACTGAGTCTCTGAATCTCAAGGCACAAACAAGAGTGGTCGTTGATACACTTGTTTTTCAAACTGAAAAGTGGATAAAAATTCCTGGCTCTCAAGACTCTCGTCCTTGAGAAGCAATGGTTTCTGTCATTGCAGAACCAATCGGTACCGATGGTACACTGATGGGTAAAAAATGAAATATTCCTGAGAATACCGTATTACGATTTCCAGGTCTCTCACCAAAAGACCATGAATCTCTGACTGTGACATCGGTGGGGAATTTTACTGGTGGAGAAGATACATATAAAAAAGTCTTAAGCCAAGAAGAGTATAATCGTATCGAGAATGTGTATAAAAGTCAGCTTTCTGAAAGTGCTTCGGAGTTTATTTTATGAGATTTTAATCAACAAGAAGAATTTATACCGATACCAATTCCAGAAGCACTATCAGTCCTCGATATCACACTTACCTCCGATCATAAGGTATGAGAATATGTCGATAAGATTACCTTTGCTGGAAAGTGAAATTTTATGGTGTACCTCTATCATGTTTCTACACTCCGTAAAATACTTCTCGATACTGCACAGAGTCATCTCCTCGAAGATACTGAATCTCTCATAGAAATATCACAGACTCCTCCAGATATTATCTCTGTCTTAACAAAGACAGATACCCCTTGGACTATCAAAGCTACCGCTCAAATACCTGTTCAAATACTCTATGATTTTTCGAGTTCTGTCTGACAAAAAACATTGCAAAATACCCTTTCCGATTTGCTCAATGCTGACACTGAACGTGCTGAAAAAACTCTCCTCAATCATCCCTATATCAAATCAGTGGATATACGATTGACACCATTTTGGGCGAAGAAACTCCCAAATACTTTGGAGCATATGTACACAAAAGTACAAACCATCAAACACTAACTTTCTTCTTCGAGAAGTTCTGTGTAGAGTTTTTTTTGTTCTTTTGAGAGCTTTGCCGGTACTAGTATCTCCAGGGTTATAATGAGGTCTCCATGTCATTTTTTCCCGAGAAGTGGCATACCGTCACCATTGATTTGAATTTTTTTACCATGTTGAGTGCCACTTGCTATATGTACTTCTCGCTCTCCTATGAGGGGGAATTTTATTTTTCTATTTCTTCCGATGACTGCTTCTGCGGGACTGATATGTAGAGTTGTGAGAATATTTGACCCGTTTCGTATGAGATTTTCATATGATTGGTCGACATGACAGGTGATATAGAGATCTCCAGATGCATGTTTACCTGCATGTCATTCACCAGTCATCCTCAGCGTCATCCCATCATCGATACCTGCGGGTATTTCTATTGTTTGTTCTACACTCTTTTTTACTCGACGTTTTCCATGACATGTTTCGCAAGGATGCTCGATTTTCATCCCTTCACCATGACAGTCTTCACAGACGACGTTTTGTTGCATGATGCCAAATATGCTTCTCGTAGCACGCGTGACATACCCAGCACCATGACAAGTGCTACATTTTTTGGGTTCTTTTCCATCTTTTGTGCCATGTCCATGACATTTTTCACAGTGTATCATCTTGTCAAAATGAATGTCTTTTTTTACGCCTGAAAAACTTTCAGAAAAAGTAATATTTACTTCTTTTTGTATATCTTCACCACCTTCATCTCGTGCTTGTCGCCTACTTCATCAAAATCCTCCCATATTTCCGAAAACGGATGAAAAAATATCCTCGACATTTATATCTCCGAAATCAAAACCACCCATTCCACTAAAGCCATTTCCTCATTCAGCAGAGCCAAATTGATCATACCGTGCCTTTTTCTGAGTATCAGAGAGTACTGCGTATGCTTCATTGATTGCCTTAAATTCATCTTCTTTCGTCTTATCTCCTCCATGTCTGTCGGGATGTGAATCCATAGCTTTTTTTCTATAGGACTTTTTTATGTCATCAGCAGAAGCGTTTCGCTCAACTCCGAGAATAGAATAGTAGTCTTTGTTCATGCTCGGAATGTAATAGTTTTTGGCTTTTTCGCAAGCTGATTAGCTTCGTTTCGCTAATTGTTCCAGTGCTGTCTGCTTGAGGACTTCCTCTTCTGCAGCGAGATATTCAGCTGAGTTTACGAGGCCATCTTTTTGTGCTTGAGTCATAAATGCTTTTGCCTCTTCTTTTTTCTTTGTAATCGAATCAGCATTGATATTTTCACCACTGTCGACCATATCAGCGATCACTCGGATGCCATCATCATCGACTTCGTAGATCCCAGCTCCGAGAGCGTAGCTGACCTCACGCCCGATATATTGAACTTTCAAGATTCCTGGCTGAGTGACGCCGAGAACAGGGAGGTGGTTTGGAAGTATCTGGATTTCACCACTCATTGTCGGGATAATGACTGATTCTATCTCGGTTTTATCGAGAACTTTTTTCGTTGTGGAGATAAGAGAGAAGAGCATATTTTAATTTTTACGCAGCAACAGCTTCTTTTCGACTCTCTTCGTATGTCTTAAGTACTTCATCAATGTTGCCTTTGTAGAGGAAGTATTTTTCAGGAACGTGATCGAGCTCACCATCAACAATCATTTGAAATCCTTTGACGGTCTCTTCACGTTTGACGTAGACGCCAGGTGTACCGGTGAATTGTTCAGCAACGAAGAATGGTTGTGAGAAAAATCTCTGGATCTTACGAGCACGAGCAACAGCGATTTTATCATCTTCACCGAGCTCATCCATACCGAGGATGGCGATGATATCCTGGAGTTCTTTGTATCTCTGGAGGATTTTCTGGACCTGACGAGCCACTGTATAGTGCTCTTCACCGACGACACGAGGTGTGAGGACGGTAGAAGTAGAGTCAAGAGGATCTACCGCAGGGTAGATACCGAGCTCAGCAATAGAACGGTTCAATACAACTGTCGAGTCGAGATGCGCAAACGTATTAGCTGGAGCAGGATCTGTGAGGTCGTCCGCAGGGACGTACACTGCCTGGACAGATGTAATAGAGCCATTTTTTGTTGATGCGATTCGTTCTTGGAGAGTACCCATTTCTGTCGCAAGGGTTGGTTGATACCCGACTGCAGATGGGATACGACCGAGGAGCGCTGAAATCTCTGAACCAGCTTGTGTAAATCGGAAGATATTGTCGATAAAGAGGAGGACATCACGTTTTTCCTCGTCACGGAAATGCTCAGCCATCGCGAGACCAGTAAGGGCGACACGAGCACGAGGACCAGGAGCTTCATTCATCTGACCGAAGACCATAACGGTTTTGTCGATAACACCTGAATCCTTCATTTCGTGGTAGAGATCATTCCCTTCACGAGTTCGTTCACCGACTCCGGCAACGACTGAGTATCAGCCGTGTTCTGAGGCGATATTATGGATGAGTTCTTGCATGATGACGGTTTTACCGACACCTGCACCTCAGAAGAGACCTACTTTACCACCCTTGAGCATAGGAGCGACGAGGTCGATAACTTTGACACCAGTTTCAAAAATCTCTGCCTGCGTCGTGAGTTCGTCATAGGCAGGAGCTGGTTTGTGGATAGGGGATGTATGTTTGGTAACTGGAGCTGGTTTTTCGTCAATTGGCTGGCCGAGGACATTAAACATTCTTCAGAGGACTTCAGAACCAACAGGGACAGAAATAGGACCTTCGAGTGCCTTGACTTCAAAACCTCTCTGGAGACCATCAACAGGATTCATGGCAATTGTCCGTACGACGTTATCACCGAGTTGTTGTTGGACTTCGAGAATAATTTTATTTTCATCTTGAACTTCGAGCGCATCGTAAATATTTGGTACATAACCATCACTAAACTCGACATCGATGACGACGCCGATGATAGACTTAATCTTTCCTGTGTGCATAGCTTTGCGAGATAAGAGATAAAAGATAAGAGATAAAAAATTTTAAATTCCACCCCTCTATCAGTATTAAGTATTAAGTATCAAGACTCAGAAAGTCAAAATAGCTCATGCGGATTATAAGGAATTCAAAAAGAATGCAAATTGTCTTTTACTTTTTTATGAAGCCCTGTAGGCATTAATCCATCATTCTATATCTGTTCTGGCTTGTTTTTGACCATCTTCATTTTGGAGCAATATCGCATACTGCTGGACATCGCATTGTGTGATACCAAAGTTGCGACAGGTTTGTATGAGAAAAAGGAGGATATCATGGTGACAAGTAGTATGATTGATGGTGATAGATTTGAGTACCTGAAAAAGTCGAGGATAGGGGAGTCCTAGTGGTAAAAGTGTGTAGAGGATAGCTACAGACCATCCTGCGAGGTCGTAGAGATTATAGTCTCCAAGAGGTGTAAATGATGTAGATCGATAGATACTTGAGAGTGTATTGTGTTCTCGTGTTCTGATCTGTCCAGTAAAATGAGCGAGCGTGTCAAGTCTTGTCATACTGGGGGATTCTCGATGGAAAATATCAATTTTTCCATATTCGCTCGAAAAACATGTCAAAACAACGCGATGGTCATCGATACGGACTTTTCTCAGAACAATTGCCTCTAACGGAAACATGAGTGTTTTATTTAGAAGGGAGGATATGAATCTTATTGTCTTTTATGGTAATTTTTGTTCAGAAAATACCACTTTTTGGACTACCAAAGTATATTTTTCGTACGTCTCCATCTTGTTCTACAGCCATATCAGTGATGATAACATTTGGTACATCGATTTGTCATAGATAGATCATGAATCGTACATCATTGAATCGTTTTGATCCAGGAATAAAGACCCAAATACGATTATCAGCGAGGAGATAGACTTCTTGATAGGACTCTCAGGCATAAATCTTTGTCGTATCAGGAGTGAAATTTTTGAATGTGTTTATGCCCAAGCTATTGATCGTAACAGGTCGGCGTTCGTAGCGAGGAGCTGTGAGAATTTTCTCTGTACTCACTGTCTCCCCAGATCCAGAAAGTAACCAGACACTCCCGTCGATGTCCATATCTATAATGGGTTTTGTTTGATTGTCTGCTATGACGAAACTCCTCCCAGAATAGGTGTTTTCCGATTGACGTCGATGTTTGTAAATCTGTCTCCTATCAGCACCAAGAAGGTATATATTAGAATTATAAATACTGATATCGAGTGCTTTATCCCACCCACCTACTTGCTGGATATTTTGTATAGAATAGATACCCTTGTCAAAAATATAGAGCTTGTCTTTATCTGTTCCCAGGTAGATTCGTCCTTCACTATCGACGTCTGAGAATGTATATTTCTCACTATTTGGAATTGGGTATTCTTTTGGTATTTCTCATGGTGAGAATGGTCCGATGATACTCTCTGTTGTGACAAAAGAGAGCTTTGCTTCATGTGCATGAATCGAAAATGGAAGGGAATCAAGAGTTTTCGTAAAGGTGTAGACATTTACGTAGTCTTCTATTTTGAGTGATGTTACTTTGTTTACTGCTCGCTCGAGAATGGCTACATCGTTTTCTAGTTGTGCGACATCGACTTTGAGCACATCTGCCGCTTTTACTTTTTGTATCACATCTCGGACACGATTGATCGCTGGTCAGAAATTTTCTGGTTGGTCGACCATACGTGTTGCATCATCGAGATTCACTCTTGCTTCTGCGAGCATATCACTGTATTTTTGTGGTACAAAAATAGTGTATTGTGATTGGATGAGAGAAGTGATGATGAGGTATAAGAGTAGGGCACTGACAAAAATCCCTGATACAATGACCCAATTTTGTGTTTCCCGAGAGAGTTTGATAAAAGTATCTTGTATTTTTTGTGCACTTTTATTACTTACCTCTGTTGCCTTTTCAATCAATATTTTTGTTTGTTTTTTTGCAGTCATTTTTTCTGGATTCCAATGTTCTTTTTTTGTTGGTATTTGTGTATCAGTTCCTATGCTCAGTATGATACCATCATTTATGTATGACCTCTGAAGTCTCTCAGCAAGTAATTCTGATCGCTCAGATAGAGGGAGGTGTCCGAGTGTCCTACATTCATCACCGATGATATGTGTGTCAGTTTTCGGAGAAAAAATATAGAGTGTCTCATTTTCCCGAATATCACCATGTGAATCATAGACAAAGTGTCACTCCCCAGTGTCCATATCACTCAATATGTCTTCTATATTTTTATCAGAAACTATGATACCGGTGAGCTCATTTCAAAACATCGAGAAATGGAGATGATTCTTTATGAGAAGACCTATAAAAAGAGATACTTCTGATTTTTTATGTTGTAAATAAAATGTATCGAGACTATGATTAATTGTTTCAAGTATTTCTGTAAAAATCTGTACTGCATCTCATCAGGAGATACGTGTGTCAACTATATGGTCTGTGCATATTATATGGAGAGCTTCTGAGAGGGTGTTATTTTTCGTATGACAAACGCACACAAAGCTCATATCCTCATCTTTTTGTATTGCGGATCATAGGGTGAGTGGTGACGTCGTCTCACCGAGTCGATGAATATGGACACTATGCATAAAAGATAGTCTATGAATCTTCTATTTTCGTCAATATAATTTCAAGTAAAAAAATGATACAGAATAATAAAAATCAGGTTAATAAAGACAAGACATGATAGCGATAAAAGATGTAACTACTTGCTACAAAAAGAGCAATGAGGATTCCATGTCGAAAAGAACGGAATGCAGCAATAGGATAGAGAAATCATCGTGTAGCAATTTTTTTGAAGAGAAGAAGTATCAAACCAATCAGTGATCATACAGTCAAAACAAATGATATACCCATCATAATCATGGACAGTGTCGGATAATAACTCGGATCAAGTCCGAAATAGAGTATACATCAGGATAATATTCCCAATACAGTGAGTAGTATCATCAAAGATACAAAAACTTTTGTATACATAGTTTTAGAGATTAAAAAAACTTACAGAGGACTCCCACAATTCTTTTTCGAGTATTTCTTTTGATTCAGGTCTTAATTCGCAGAGTTTTTCAAAAACATGAAGCGTGTGTACAGGTTCACAATAGGTCACTGTTTTTTTGAGTCATTCGGGTATGAGATAGGGTGCATCGGTTTCTAGCATCATACGGTGTATCGGTATTTTTTTCGCGACTTCCTGTATGGTAGCGGCTTTTGTATAGGTGAGGATACCGGTGAAACTTATTTTTGTATTCTCTCATATATCAAATATGTGTCTTGCAAAAGTATCATCTTCACTGAAACAATGGACAACGAAAGTCTTGATACCAGAGGATTGTAGTTCTGTGAGAGTGAGTTTTGGACAGTTCCGTGTGTGGATAATGACCGGAAGAGCATATTTTTTTGCAATTTCTCCTTGAGCCCTGAACCATTCTTTTTGCCGTCATTTCTGTGTTTTTGCCTCACTGGCATCTTGTGAGAGATGATATTCGTCAAACCCTATTTCTCCAAGCCCTACGATATGTTCTCTTTCTCTTTGTATCATAGTTTCGAGTTCTTGCATGTATTCTGGTATTTTCTCCACAGGTATATCTTGAGCTTCGCACGGATGAATACCGACAGTTGCTCTCACGATGTCATATTTTTTTGCTAATTCTATAGTTGTTTTTGATGTTTCAATGCTTGTACCAATTTGGATGGTATGGGAAAAATTATTATCTCTGAGATGTTGTATTGCCTCGGGTACGTGATTTTGTAATTCGCCAAGATAGAGGTGAGAATGGGTATCAATAAACATAGAATCATTATATGTAAGTCGAGTAAAAGTAGTAAGAAGAAGTAAAAGAGTGGTTTATTTCAGAAAAAGTGCAGGGTTCATTGATGCCAGATAGGCAATTCCGAGAGCATCTGCTGCATCATCTGGCGTCGGTATTGCATCGAGCTTGAAGAGTAGTTGCACAGCTCTTCCTATTTGTTTCTTTGCTGCTTTTCCATTTCCACAAAGAGCTTTTTTGATTTGCAGAGGAGTGTATTCTAGGATGTCTATATCGTGGTCTGCTAGTGTTGCTACGATCATCCCACGACTCTGAGCAACGTCTATGCCTGTTTTTATATTAGTGCTAAAGTACAATTTTTCAACAGCAGCATGAGTTACCCTATATTCTCTGATTATTTCTCTGAGATCGTGCATTATTTCGACGAGTTTTTTTGCTTGCGGAATTTTTGGTGTTGTATGAATTACCCCATACGTGAGAATAGTGCGAATATTTTTTTCCAAACAAATAACAGCAAAGCCAACATCTGTCGTACCAGGATCTATACCGAGGATAATGTGCATACTCCCATCTTAGAGAAAAGACACAAGAGAAAAGATAAAACATGTGGATTATTGCTCTAGATACTCCAAAATAATCTTCAAAAAACCATCCTTTTCAAAATTACCCAAGATTTTTTCTCGTAAAAATCGGACATCTTTGAGTGTAATCTTTCCAGCGTGTCTTTTTTCTCCGAAGGCTCCTGTTTCTATAATATCTGTGAAATATTCCCAAAAATCCCCATGACTGAGAGCAGTATATATTGGCTCTTTCTCTGCAAAGTCATGAAAGAGTCTGACGAGGTCTCCGCTCTTTTCCTCAAAACCACGTTGTAATATCAGATATATCTTTCCAAGAGACAGGTGAAAATCGTTTTGTATGACTTTGTATAGCGTTTTTTCGAGTAGATCATTTTTTCTTGGATGAAGTCGACTTTTTTTATTTGCTTCTCGAAAATGACGAGTCATAAATTCTTCAAAAATATTTTCTAGTACTTTTTGATAGGTGTTTGTGACTATGAGTCCATCGATATCTTTTTGACGGACGAGGTGAGAGAAGTTTATCTCTGATTCTATAAGAAGCTCCTTGTTTTCTCTGTTGAGGAGTTCATACAATTTTCAAAAATACTTTCTACAGCGGTTTTCTATATCTTCTTCTGACTCTGTAAGTCCATATTTTGTTTGTTGTTTGGTTTCTTCTTTCATTTTTCTAAAGTGCATCCCTGATAATTCCCTCCCTATCCATTGTTCTGCAATAGCGAGCTTTTCTCGTAGTTCCATGTTTTCCCTGGCGAGATTTTGCTTAATGTGAGCGTCAGAATGCATATTCTTGACACACTATAACATTGTTTTTTAATTATTTCAAGAATTTGTCACAAATCATGATACCATCCAGATGGTCTACTTCATGTTGTACTACCCGAGCACCATAACCAGTGATAGTTTTCTTCATCTTCTTTCCTTTTATATCTATCCATTCTACATCGATAGAGGTAGATCTCTGGACATTACCGACAAAACCGGGAAGACTCAAACATCCTTCCTCATCTATATCTGTAAGTGGTCATTTTGCTGTTATTATTGGATTTATCATGAGAATGATCGGATATGTCTCGTCATCTTTCTTTTTCGGTATACCAACCACGATCATTCGTTTATTGATACCTGTTTGTGGTGCCGCCAGTCCTATGCCTTTGTGTTTTGGGTTTTTTATATAGGCGAGCATCGATTCACCCAATACTCTGTACATATGTATTTCATGAGTTTTTACAGGTGTGGACGGTGTCCGAAGGATAGGATTATCCTGTCATATTTGGATGGTGATTCTCATATTGCTTAACAAAAATTCAGTAATGTCATAAAAAATGCATTGGTTTTGTTTGGTAATTCTCCCGATTTTTCTGCAATATCAACTTCTATAATACTGTCATAGAGTTTTTTGAGTGCCTTTTTGTGAGGTAAAAGCCGTTTTCCAGTATTTCGCTGACCTGGAGTGATAGGGAGATTTTGAATTTTTGAAAAATGAGTTACGATCAGTATTTTTCGTATCATAGTAATCATCATAGCCATGGTGAGTTCATGATCTGCTGTTTCCATGAGTCGCCTCCAGACTGAAATCATTGTTTTTGGATCCCTACTCCAGAGGGGATCGAGCATATTAAAAGCATTTTCATCACGATAGTCTGGGAGTATCCGTTTGAGTTCTTCATCAGTCCATTTTGGTTGGTAGGCGAGGGAGAGTTTTTTTACTTCCTGGACGACAAAATCGTAATTATTTCAGAGCCGATCGCTCATTTTGCTTGCCTGGTCGTAGGGTAAGCGTAAATGAAACTCGATATAGGTTATTATATTTTCAACTGACAATGCATCAAATTCGTGAATAGATGCATTTTTTTCTATCCATATTTCTAGTTCAGTAATTGGTTTTCTATTTCCTATAAAAAGTACAAAGTTTGTATCAGGTATGTTTTCAAGTGTTTTTATCCAGGAGGTGTCATTGTCTGGTAGTTTTTTTGTCTGTCCATGAGAAAGGACACTATCTATATCAATTGTTTCCCCTGCATTTTTCTGTGCGTTTATTTTTTCTAGTTCCTTATCTGATTTTATGAGTTTTTCATGAAAAATAATCATGCGAGTACTTCCCATAAAACCAGGAGACAGACAGTCAGAAAGTATATTTTCAAACATTGTATCATTGTGTATTTCCAGGAGATTCATCTCACCATGTTTTTCGATGAATTTTTCTTTCCATGATCGGAGTGTCGTACGCAGAGCTTCTTTATTTTGTCCACGGAAGAGGAGTATATTTTTCTTTGTATCCATATTACTTTTTTTCATTCAGATAAGATTTGATTCTCCACTGAGCTATTCCTGATGAAATAGATTTGAGCCATTTTTTTGTAATAGTTGCTTTATTTGCATATGAAAAAGTAATAATATCATCATCTTCTAGGAGTGTATAAAACGGTACTTTTTCATGATTTCTGTATATGTGTTCTATCGAGTGGAATGATAAGGGTTCTAGATAAACAACAGCATCGAGAACTGTTGATTTTATAGGCATATAAAAGAGATGTCGTGTTTTTGAGTGAATACGGATTTTTCTCGCGAGGACATGCTCCGTGACACTTTTGATAAAATCTCCAGAATTTGAAGCAGTTGCCTCATTGATCAGATCAAAATCACGAAATAATACAGGAGCATATATTTTTCCCAATTCATCAAATGTTTCGTAGGTCCGAATTTTTTCGTATGTTTTTTCATCGATTATATGAATCCTTATCTTTGAAGTGCCTTCAAAAATGATCTCAGTATGGAGTCCGGTATAGCCAGAAAGGCGAGGATTATGTATGAGATCTATGATGCGTCACACTTGGAGAAATCTCTCATCCTGACGTGCCCCTATATCATGCAGAATAGCATAGCAGTCACTCGGTTCGTGTACAATAATCTGTATAGCATACCAGGATTCTCCGATATATATTTTATTTGCTTCCACAGAAAATGGGGAGAGAAATTCGACATCATAATAGATGACAGGTTTTGACCAGCTTTGTTCTCGTAGGTAGGTATGAATTTTTGCTACACTTTCTACCATAGTTGGTTCTTGGAGTGTAACAAATGTTTCCATTGTTGTCCATTTTTCCTGTTCGAGAATTTCTGTGGTCAGACTTTCTAGAATATGATTCATCTCCCTCAAGCCACACCGCTTTGAGAGGGGGACATAGACATTGTGCGTTTCTTCTGTTATCCTCTGTCTTCCCTCTGGAGACATTGCGTCTACGGTAATCATGTTATGACAACGATCAAAAATTTTTAAATAGAGGATATTAATATTTTTTTGAGATGTGATGAGGATTTTTCTGATAGTCTCAAACCGTGCTTGTTCTTTTGACAGTGGGTGTCCTTTTTTTTCATACAGAGTAGCACTCTGAATCTTTGTAGCACCTTCGACAATATCGGCGATATCAGGATGTATATCTCTAATTGTTTCAAATGTTTCGGTAGTATCTTCGAGTACATCATGGAGAAGTGTTGCTCCGATAAGTGTAGCTCATGGACGGTAAGGGAGCATCATACATGCTACTGTGAGCGGATGTGTGATGTAGGGCACTCCTGACTTACGCAATTGATCCCTATGTCATCTTTTCGCTACAATATAGGATTTTTTAATAAGTTCTTTTTCGCCTTCAGGGATGTAATCACACCCCTTCATGAGCTCTTCAAATATATCCTCAGGATCACGATTTTCATACCCCCTGTATTTTTCTACATAGGCACGGTATTCTGCGAAATAGTTTGCATTTTGAGTCACCTCATTATTCTCTTCCTAGATGCCAAAAAATCAATACAAAACAATAAAAATGACTTTTTCCTCTTCAGAGAAAATTAAATGAACAGATTTTGTTCTGGGTGTCGATGAGGCAGGTAGATGAGCATGGGCTGGTCCAGTAGTGGCTGCTTGTGTGTCTTGGAAAGGACATTGTCCTATAAAAAATATGCTTAATGATTCCAAAAAAATGACATCCAAAAGCCGAGAAAAGACATATTCAGAGATTCTTCAGCTTGCCAAAATATGAAAACTTGCCTACTCAGTTGGGATTATTGACAATACTATCATAGATACTGTGGGAATTAGAGAGGCGAACCGTAGGGCTATGAGTGAAGCTCTCACCCAAATGAAAAATTTAAAATTTAAAATTCAAAATGAAGGATTTCTTCTCAAAATAGATGGTAAAGACAATTATACCTTCGATATTCCAAACTTTCCAAAGCCAGAATTTATCGTCCGAGGAGATTCTAAAATTAAGCAAATCATGGCAGCATCTATTCTCGCAAAGGTGACTCGAGATAGGATTATGATAGAGTATAGTACAGTATTTTCTGGATATGGTTTCGCACGCCATAAATGATATGGTACTCAAGAACATCAGACTTCATTGAATCAGTTCTGAGTCTGTTCTATACATAGAAAAAGTTATAAACCGATTAAACTTGCGACTTCAAGAAAGGGGCTATAATGAATTCATGATTATACGAAATCCTGAACAACGCGTCGCTATTTTGGTCGATGTACAAAACCTCTATTATTCTGCGAAAAATCTCTACCACTCGAGAGTGAATTTCAAAAATATTCTTGGGTTGATTCTCCAGGGGCGCAAACTGACACGAGCTATCGCTTATGCTGTTGATACCGCTGAAGAGACAAATAAAGTATTTATTGAGGCACTCCATGAGAGTGGCTTTGAGATAAAGCAAAAGCCAATTCAGACCTTCGTTGATGGTTCAAAAAAGGCAGACTGGGATCTCGGCATGGCTATGGATGCTATCCGGTTAGGAACAAAAGTAGATTCGATTATTTTGGTTTCTGGTGATGGAGATTTCTGCCCTGTTGTGAATTATCTTCAACAAGCACAGGGTTGTCTCGTCGAAGTCATGGCTTTTGGTCGTACTACGAATAAGGAGCTTCGAGAACTCGCTGATGAATTTATCGACATCGAAGACTACCCTGATGAGCTCCTTTTTCAGTCTCGTAAATCAGTCCGTCCTCAGAGAAATGAAAAAAATAGAAATGACAAAAAGCCACCACACAATCCACAAAAATAATGTTTCATACGATGATTTCGGAGAAACTTTTGGGAAGAGTCGTCGCGATCTTCACTGGGAAGAAATAGATGAGACGCTGTCTGAATTTTTGGTGCATTTTTCTCCAAGTACAGGTCAACTAGCAGATATAGGATGTGGGAATGGTCGGCTCCTCAAACACATACAAATGCATGAGTATGCCGATTCTGTTAAGAGTATTTTTTCTACCTATATCGGACTCGATACTTCTGATGTGCTCCTCGATCAGGCACGAGCTGATATTTCTCTCTCTGATTTTTTTGTGTCTACGAATTGGATACAAGGAGATATGAGACAGATGGGTGAGGAGTTGGAGGAATATGGTCTTTTTGACGGTATTTTTTTTATTGCGAGCTTTCATCATCTGATGCTTCGAGAAGAGAGAATTTCAGTTTTATCACAAGCAAAAAATCTTATCTCAAAGACAGGAAAAATAGTGATGATAAATTGGCATTTACTTCATCCTCTCCAAGAAAAATATGCAGCATCGATAACCACTACTTATCCAGACGGAAGTGCTGATTTTGATGTAAAAATTGGCACTCACAAACGCTTTTACCATGCATTTTCTCATGAAGAATATATCTCACTTGCAGAGGAAGTAGGTCTCCACGTATCTGATCAATTCTGAGAGAGAAATAGTATCGTGATCTGGCAATAAAAATCCCCATTTCTGGGGATTATTTTTATTTTTGTACTTGACTTACAATCTCAGCCAGTGTTCATCCCCCACGCCATTTTTTGATAAGTTTTCCTGTGTTATCGACTTGCACAAAGGTGTATTGAGCTGTGACACCGTAGAGCTCTTTGAGTTCTTTTTCTTCATCAAAGCTAGTTTTGAGAATAGTCAGATCCGTTGGAATATTTTTGAGATTTGCCTCGATATCTTTGTGAATAGCCACACATGTTGGACACCAATTTGCGTGGAAAAAGAGTACTACTTGTCCCTTTGCCTGAGCTACTGCAGTACTCGTGTAAGGGAGATAGATACCACCTTCTGCTATCGCTTTTGGTGTATCTGATGGAGTTATATCTTTTACTTGTTCTGAGGGAAGAGGTATAGGTGGTGCTTTCGGGAGAGTATCAGTGGCCATAACTTCGCTAGAAATCACAGGTGTATCTTCTATCACTGTTTCTGTTTCTGTAACTGGTGGTTTCCCCCACGGGAGGGTACAACTTGCGAGTGTCACTGTGGAGATAATTACGGCAAGAATAGGAGATATTTTTTTCATAAATATAGATAATAAAGTATACGGGGTTATGCTAAGGGAAATTCCTTTTCTGTCCATAGATTGTACTTTACTTTGCGGGGAGGATTGTATACTTTTTTCGATTATGTTGGAAAAAACTCTCTCAATACTCAAACAAAATCCTTCTCTGTTGGGAAGGGAAGATATCCCTCTTTTACGTGAATTGGTAGAGTTTCATCGTCATCAATATTCTGTTCTTGAGAGTCCTCTCATCACTGATAGTGAATTTGATCGACTCTATGCATTACTCGTGGCCCTTGAAAAACAGTACGATGAGCATGATAGTATCAGTCCTACGCAAAAAGTGGATGTGCTCGTCGATAATCATTTCACGAAAGCATCACATCTTCACGGGATGATGTCCCTCGATAATACGTATAATGCTGATGATTTACGGGATTTTGAGGTCAGGATTAGGAGGATTTTGGAAAAGGAATCCGCTTCTCAATCATTCAATTTTTCCACTGATGAACTTGAATATATCGTTGAGTACAAATTTGATGGGCTAGGAATCGCACTCCGCTATGAAGGATGAAAGTTAACCCGTGCACTCACTCGATGAGATGGACAAATGGGCGAGGATATCACCCTCAATGTCATGGAGATCAAGAATATTCCTCACGAAATTCCCTACATGGACACCATAGAAATCCGTGGGGAAGTGGTGATGCCACGTTCCGCTTTTGATGAACTGAATGCTAGACAACTTCTGTCCTGAGGAAAGATTTTTGCTAATCCCAGAAATGCTGCAAGTGGCAGTCTTCGTCAGCTCGACCCAACAGTGACACGAGAGAGGGATTTGTTGTTTTTTGCGTATAGTTGTCCGGACTTAGAAATAATACAAAATACAAAATACAAAATACAAAATATTGGATTTTCTTACTCATACATCATCGAAACACTCGGCTCATGGTGACTCAGTACTTCGAAACAGTCTGCAGGACGATGACTCTTTTTCGAAAAGAAAACTGGTGTCGAGTCTATCATTGAGATGATACATGCCTTAGGGAAAAAACCGGTGTGTCTTTTTGATATCGATGGTCTCGTGATCAAAGTAAATGATATTCGCTTGTGGCCAATCCTGGGTATGACATCGCATCATCCACGATATGCCATCTCCTATAAATTTCCTGCTGAATATGCTCGAACAAAAATCATCGATATCGAGCATTCTGTCGGTCGTACCGGGACGATTACGCCGGTCGCCCATGTCGAACCGGTGAATATCCAGGGTGTTACAGTCCAACATGCGACGCTGCATAATTATGACGAAGTCGAAAAGAAAGATCTGAGAATTGGTGACCAAGTTTTTATCCATCGTGCAGGTGAGGTCATTCCAGAGATTATTTCTCCCATTATCGAAGCACGAACCTGAACTGAAAAACCAATTACTCCACCGACACACTGCCCGATCTGTGAATCTCCAACGCATAAAGAAGGTGAGAAAATCGCTCTGCTCTGTAGTAATCCTCACTGTCCAGCACGAGAAATCCAAGCGCTCTACTGGTTTGTGAGTAAGCACTGAGTGGACATTGATGGGTTCTGACCGAAGCAGATTGAACTCTTCTCAGAGCTCGGATGGGTGACAGATATGGCATCTATATATGACCTTCGTGACCATCGTGAAGAACTCTTACAAATCGAGGGATTTAAAGAAAAATCAGTGGATAATCTCTTATCCGCTATTGAAGCAAAACGCACACTTTCGATCGATAAGTTTCTCGGAGCACTGGGAATTCCCTGAGTAGGGAAACGTACGGCAAAGCTTCTTGCCGCATTATTTCAAAACACCGATGAACTCCTTCATTTTGATTTTTCACTTGAAACTCTCGAAGCTGTGAAAGATATCTGACCAGGTACAGCAGGTACTATTTCTGAGTATTTTGCGACCCATAAACACCTTCTCGAACGACTTCTCGCACGAGTGACTGTCACATTCTCAACAGTGGTCGAAAATGGTTGAACGCTTGCTGGAAAAACATTTTGCGTGACCGGAACTTTTGAAATATCTCGCGACGACATCCACGCTATGATCGAAGAAAACGGTGGGGAAGTGCGTACCGCTGTTTCAGGAAATTTAGATTACTTAATTGCAGGTGAAAATGCTTGAAGTAAAAAAGAAAAAGCACTTTCGCTGGGGGTGAAAGTGCTGGGGTGGGAGGGGTTTCAAGAAATCATTCAATAGTTACAAGTATTTCACCATATACCCATCTTCGAGAATATATCACAATTTCTCAAAATACGGTCGAACGCCGACTCCAGCTATGACGGCAATTTTTGTAATATCAGGATATTTTGCTCGGACGATTCTTTCTGCCTCTTTGACCATTTTCTTTCCAAATCATCGATGCTGAATAGCGGATTCATCTTCTTCTCCTATGGCGACTTGTTCTCAGAAAGTATGAATTTCTCGAATAATTGCGGCTCATTCGAGGACTGGGAGAAAGTGTGGTTCGTGAGAATAGTATTGAGAGGGTATTCTGAGACGGAGGAGAGAGTAGAGGGTGGCATCGTCGGGGACCTTTTCTCAATTTCACTTACTTTTTTCCTCAAACGAAATCAGATAATCTCGCCCTCCAGAGGCGTCATATTCTCGAGTAATGAGCCGTAGAGAATCGATATCAAATTCTTTTCCTTTCACTTCTCGCGATGCTGTATCAACCACTTTTCCACCGCGAGACCGGAGAAGTTCTTCGGCTACTTGTCTGAGGTTTGCAAGATGTGACCCATGAAGAATCTGGTGAGCGGGGATATCGCGATAGACACGATTGAGTCGCACATAGGGCGGAACCATCTCGAGAAGATCTGCCATCAGAGGAATCAATGTCTCGTCATCATACGCCGTAAAACCTCCATTTCTCCAAATCTCAGTGAGCTCACTTTTATCTGTCACCATCATGGGGTAAATTTTTAACTCGTCAGGTCGATAATCAGCATTATCAAAAATCTCTCTCATCGAACTTCGATCCATGTCGGGTGTTGACCCCAGGAGATTTGGCATCATGTGTGCACAGACTTTAAATCCAGCGTCTTTGAGCATTTGTGTCGCCTTGATGGATTCTTTATTGCCATGTCATCGTTTATTTAATTCATTTATCTCATCAATTGTTGTTTGATAACCGATTTCTACCCTCGTCACATCATAACTTCGAAGACGTTTTATCTCCTCAATATTTATCCAGTCAGGACGTGTCTCGATCTGTATTCCCACCACTCGAGATTTGGCTTGCATATTGCGCTCTTTGGCCTCTTCCAGAGTTTTACTTTCCCGCATTTCAAAGCCCTTTTTTATCTTAAATTCTGCGAATTTATCTGTACCAGTACTCGTTGCCTCGATAAATGGTTCGAGCTCTGAGTAGAGCGTATGAGCATCGTAGATGGCTTTGATAAAGAGTTCTTGATAGAGTTTTGGATAGACTGACCAAGTGCCACCGATGATGCGAACATCGCATTTATCGATACAGTGACCTGTGATTCTGAGACCTCTTAATCGGTTAAAGACTTGTTTTATGGGATCAAATTCATTCATCTGTGCACGCATCACCGCCGGTTCATGAGGGATATAGCTGCGAGGAAGTCATGGAAAATTTGGACAAAAGATGCACTTTCCGGGACATCACCAGAACTTTGTCAGGAGTGAAATTACAGCGATTCATGACTGATTTCTGATGCCTCGTTTGCGAAAAATCTTCTCTACTCGAGCGGAAGGAGTAATTCTCGCATCACTCACCATCTCATGATATCGCTCTATGAAGGCAATATTTGGAATGGGTTTGATTGTTTTATGGATAGCGTAAATCTCATTACACAACTTTTGAAAATCACGCTTGTTCAAAATCTCTTCGTTTTTTGTTACGGAGAGGATGATTTCATCGATGATATCACTGCTGTGTTTAGACATAAAATTCAATACAAAAGACAAAGTACAAAGGACAAAATAGTGGAATTTAAATTTTAAAAAACCTCTCCAAAGTATAGAGAGGCCTTCGAGTATGTCGAGGAATTAGCTCTTTTTTGCTTTTGCCATACGAGCGTTGAACCTGTCTACAGCACCAGTACGGAGAATACGCTTTTCACCAGTGTAGAATGGGTGTGAAGCAGAAGAGATTTCGATATAGATGAGCGGATATGTCTCACCTTCGACTTCTATTGTTTCTTTTGAATCAAGTGTAGAACCAGCGATAAGAGTGTATCCTGTAGAGAACTCTTTAAAACAGACCTGGCGGTATTCTGGGTGGATGTCTTTTTTCATAATGAGTGGAAAAGTATGATGCGATTATAAAAACTTTATTGGAAATGCAAGCTCTTCTTTTGATTTATTTGTATTTTTTGTACCATGACTGTATCTTACTTATATTTCTATGAAAAAAATATTTCTTTTTTGGTGACTTTTTGCTGTTCTTTTCTTTGCAATAGTTGCTATCTCATACTTTGTCTGACTTGATCCAAATGTAGTCATCGTATTGCTCCTTGTTCTCTACGCTCTTTTTCAACTATTTTCTCTTCGACAGGCCTACAAACATGGTCATGATTGGATATTGGCGAGCATCTTTCTTCAGGCAATTCTTGCTATGTGTTCACCTCTCTACTTCTCAAATTTCTGAGATCCAGTCTATGAGTATGTGACCTGAACCTGGTTTGACAGTTCTGACGCCTTTTATCCATGTCAGTTATGCTGGTGGGCACGTATCATGATGTTCCCAATTGTACCGCTTTCTCTGATTGCTCTCGCGACGAAGAGCCGACCAATTCTCTGGTATATCTACATTGTCACAATCCCTGGTATAGCTCTTGAGACTTTTCATTACTTGCTACAAAAGGTGAATATCCCTAATCCATTTGGTTGTACAGCCGCACATCCGTGTGCAGCTATTGATGTGGATTATTTTGGTGTTATGACGATTCCTTTTCTCTGTCTCATGGCCTTTGTCATCATCCATATTTTCACCACACTCGCACTCTTTTCAAAAAAAATCGACAAAGCGACAAAAGCGATATAATCGCAAGGTGAATGCTAAGGATTAAAGAACCAAAAGCTAAGAGTGGATTTTTTATAATAATCCTATCTTAGTCTTTAGTTTTTTAGCTTTTACTTTTTTTCCGAAACGCCCAGGTGGTGAAATGGCAGACACAACGGCCTTAGAAGCCGTCGCCGCAAGGCATGGAGGTTCAAGTCCTCTCCTGGGCACCAGAAAAATTAAAACCCTCCCTTGTGGAGGTTTTATTTTTGCAAAAATTCTTTACCTAGAGAAATAACTCATCTAAAAATATCTCAATATGGTACAAAATTTTCAGGCCATTCTCCCGAAAATTTTTGTTCTAATTCTTTAAAGGAAAACCATTTGAGAGCGTCTACTTCATCAGTCTGAAGAGTAAAATTTGAATCTTTACCTGTCCAGTTAACGAGGTACACATACAAGAGATCATTTGTGATCAATCAATTCGGTAGCGTCTTTTTCTCCGCAAATATATCCTGGAAATGGAGTGTTGAATTATCTGCATCAATGCCAAGCTCTTCCTTCACTTCACGAAGTGCTCAATCTATAGGCGTCTCTCAGCTATCAATATGACCAGAAACAGTCACATGCCAGTGTGAGGGGTAGAGAGCTTTATTTTTTGATCGCATCTGAAAAAGAATTCCACGTTTTTCACACACAAAAAATATCCAAGCACACCGCTTCAGGAGTCCTTTTTCAAAACATTCTTTTTGGGTAGCGGTTTGCCCCGTAGGGTTACCATCTGTACCCACAATATCGACGAGAGGCATAGAGGTAATTAAAGAGCTTTATTTTCTATCTCTTTTTTTACTCTTGCGACGAAATCTGCTGCTGATTCTTCTGTCTGCTCTTTTGTCTTATAGTTTCGCACTGCGATGCCGTTATTTGCTTCTTCTTTTTCACCGACGACGAGGATATAGTTGATATGTGCTTGTTCAGCGTTTCTGACCTTCTTATTGAGTCCATCAGATGAGAAATCTCCTTCGGCACGGATACCTGCATCTTTGAGAGACTTGAGAACTTTTTCAGCGTAGTCATTAAATTTCTCACCGACTGGTACGACGATCGCTTGGCGAGGTGCAAGCCAGAGAGGGAAGACGCCTGCGAAGTGCTCGATCATGACACCCATAAATCGCTCGAGCGATCCAGAGATAGCACGGTGGATAACCACTGGACGTTCTTTTTCACCCTGTTCATTCACGTAGCTCAGATCAAATCTATTCGGGAGATTGAAGTCGAGCTGGATAGTGGCGAGTTGCCATTGTCGACCAATTGCATCCTTGAACATGAAATCCAGTTTTGGTCCATAGAACGCTGCTTCGCCTTCGATTCTCTTGTAGGGGAGGTCGAATTGTTTCGCTGCCTCTTCAAGAGATGACTCAGCTGTATCCCAGACGTCTTTTCCCCCGAGATATTTATCTGGTGTTGCTGGATCACTGACAGAGAGAGACACCCAGTAATCCTCGACCATACCGAGTGTTGTATAGAATTCTTTGATAATAGAAACGATTGTTCCTACTTCTTGCTTGATCTGTGAGACACGGAGAAAGAGATGTCCATCATCCTGAGTGATAGCTCGGACACGAGTGAGTCCTGAGAGTTGTCCTGGTTTCTCATCACGGTAGACCGTTGCTGGCTCGAAATAACGAATTGGCATATCACGGTAGCTCCACTGATTATCAGCGAAGATTTGCATGTGATGTGGACAGTTCATTGGTTTCATACAAAAATCCTCTCCATGGCCACCCTTCACACGGAAGAGCTCATGTCCGAATTTCGCAGCATGACCTGATGTCTCGTAGAGTTCGATTTTTGCGATATGCGGAGTCCAGACTCTCTGATAGCCGTGATCCTTGTGAAGTGACCAGAGATAGTCCTCTATTTCCTTGCGGATAATCATACCATTTGGCTTGAGGAGTGGGAGTCCAGAGCCAACCAAAGGGGAGAGAGTAAAGAGATTCAATTTCTGACCGAGGATACGATGATCTCGCTTCTTCGCTTCGGCCATTTGCTTGTTGTATGCATCGAGTTCTTCACGAGTATCAAAAGCGACACCGTAGATACGAGTGAGCATTTTGTTTTTCTCATCACCTCTCCAGTACGCACCAGCGATTCTATCGAGTTGAAATGCATTTTCATCGAGCTCTGCTGTCTTCTCGACGTGAGGACCAGCACAGAGATCATCGTATGTGACAGTACCATTTTGAAGTGTGTTTGTATAGACACCGAATTGTGTTTCTCCGTCAGCTGCCAAATCAGCTATCAGTTCGAGTTTGTATTTATCACCTGCGAATTTCACACGAGCTTCTTCGAGGGTGAGAAAACTCTGTGTGAAGATCTGATTTTGCTTCAAAATATGCTTCATCTTTTTCTCGATATCCCGGAGATGTGCTTCAGTAAGCTGAAATTCACCGAAATCGTAGTCCTGATAAAAACCATTATCAATAGCAGGACCAACACCACGGAGGATAGTGAGGTCTGGAAATGTCGCGGCAATTGCCTGGGACATAATGTGGGAAAGCGAGTGGCGCTTTGTGGGGAGTTCTGACATAAAAAAAGGAAAAATAATAAAGGGTAGATTTGTTTAGTTTGATTCTAGTTCATTAATTTTTTCATAGTATCTAGCCATTGAATCTGTATTTTCGATACTATAACTATCCATTTCGTTTGTGAAAATATCTAAGATATTTTCTTTATTGTATTCTAAAATTTCTCCTCCAGGATTTGGTACGAAACGATGTGTAGTTATTAATGCAATACATGTATTTTTCTTTTTACTGTAAAATATTCTATTTAGAGTCTCGTCGTATATTACTCATCTATCATTTAATTCCTTTTCTTCTTTCTCAGCTTTACTTTCTAGTATGTTAATGTACTTTGCGCACTCTTGCTTCTTTTGAAATAAGTCACTTTTTTCACCTCAATTAAATCCACAAGCACTGAGGAGGAGGGAAGTGAGGAGGATAAATGGAATGTATTTTTTCATAGGTATTAAAGTTATTTTTGCATTTTTATAAATTAAGTATATACTGTCTATACATTTCGCCATTATGGCGCTCGAGATTGCCCTGACTCTGTCAGGGCTTTCGCTTTTTTAAGCAGATCTTGCGCGAGGAGTTCATAGATGTCACTTGCTTCATGTTCGCTCATTCTTCCCATACGCCTTAGGAGTCTTTTTGCACTCCATGTGCGACATTGTGTCAGATTTATACTTCCATTTGTCTCGTTGATCATGTAGGGATACCTCAGAGGATGCTCTTTTGTTGAGGTTGTGAGAGGAGCTCAGAAGAATACTTCAGCATTGTATTTTTTGAGGATAAGTACTGGTCGTTCAAACATATCATTTTTTCCATCGCCCTCAAATCCTATATTTTCACCAATGCTACACCACCAAATATCTCTCTCGTTAAAGAGGTGGATATTATCTTTTGGTTTCATCTCAAGTTCTCACTTGATTTTGTGCCATGTTTGGAAATCTTTTGTCATATTGAGGTAAAAAAAATCTCACCGAAAGGTGAGAGCTTTATAGGAAGTTCTCTAAACGATTAGCATGTAGTTCACAGTCATGTCATAGGTTGGGAAGTGATGGAGATATTATAGATAGTTTTTTAGGAGTGCAAAATTATTTCTCAATCTTAGCAGAAAATAAACTTATAAAATATATTTGCATTATTACAATATTATTTATAATAACTAGACATTTATTATTAATTATAAATATGGCAGTAAAAATCTGAGGAGTTGAGGTACAAGAAGTACCAGTGGATGAAACTTGAGATAATTATGAACTTTCTAGTGGAGATGTTCTGAGTAGAAAGCTTGCGGATAGAATTAAAGCAGCAGTTACAATGTGATTGAGAACAGATACGAGTTACACGATACAAGGACTTCAACTGTTATATGATGAACCAGAGAGTTTAGATATTACTGACTCTTTAGCAGTTGCACTTTGATTGGATGAATTAGACCTTAGAAATCCTCTTGTGAGATTATATCTTATGCAAGTATTTCAAGTTGCTCATGAGTAATTTTATCTTGTCCTTAGGTTTAATAAACTCACTAATATAATTTTATGCCAGATAGAAATCCAATAAATCCCGAAACTCCAGAAGTTGTTTTACCCTCATTTTGAGGATTGGAAATACAAGAGGCAATCCGTCTTGCTTATTCTTTGTGAGCCAGAATTTCAGAAATTTTTCCTCTAGGTACTGATATTGAGCATATTTGACTCTTTGAGACAAGAGTGAGATCTTTTTTGGCATGAACTCTTACTCCAGACGAAGTCCTCATTTTAACAGATGAGTTAGATTGATTTGATATTTATAATGGTGGTGTTCAATTTCAACTTGCTATGCGTGTAGGTTTTCCTTTGAATGAAATTAACATTCACAATTCAGCATCTTAATTTTTCAGGCGTAAACTTCAGAAACCATATAAGCCCACAAATAGTGTTTTTGTGAATGTTTTTTCTGTCTGTAATGACTTTTGTTCTTTGCTTTCGTGAAACTTGCGTGGTAGGATTTTGGTATGAGTTCTACTCTTCCAAGAAAACCTCTAAAAACAACACTCATAGAGAGATTGAAATCTATGAGAATATGGAAAGAGAAACCAACCTTTATTCATAAAAAAATAGAGCTTGAGCGACATCCCAACAATCCACTCCTTTCACCTATTCATGGCTCTGATTGGGAGAGTTGGCAGACATTTAACCCTGCGGCTATCGAGATAGACGGGACAGTGTATCTCTTTTATCGTGCTATTGGAGAAGATGGTATGTCTCGTGTTGGTCTCGCTATTTCTGAAGATGGATTTACTATCGATGAACGACTTGATGAGCCAATTTTCACCTATCAGGGCATTCAAGATTCTCGCATCAAGTCGTGATTTGGATATACACGTGGACAATTCGCTTCTGGTGGAGGGGAGTGGGGAGGTGCTGAGGATCCTCGTGTGACCGTCCTCGATGGACGTATTTATATGTTTTTTGTAGCATATGATGGGTATAGTGAACCACGACTAGCTCTGACCACTATCAAGGTAGAGGATTTCCTCGAACGTATGTGGCGATGGAGTGAGTGTCGGATTATTTCTTCTCCTGGTCTCGTCAATAAAAGTGGAGCGCTTCTTCCAGAAAAAATTAATGGAAAATTTGTCATCATGCATCGGATTTTCCCTGATATACAAATCGATCTCGTCGATGATATATCGACACTCGGTGTCTGTGGTAATTATCTCCAAACCAAAAAACTCGTACAAACTCGTGCACGACAGTACTGGGATAGTCGTAAAATCGGTGCTGGTCCACCACCACTCTTGACGCCGTATGGATGGCTCCTTATCTACTACGCGACGGATGATAAGGATGCTTCTGAGTATCGAGTCGGTATCATGCTCCTCGATCAAAAAGACCCAAGTCATGTACTCTATAGATCACCACTTTCTGTATTAAATCCAGAATTTTGGTATGAAAATAGTGGTCACAAACACGGAATTGTATATCCTTGTGGTGCTGTCATAAAAGATGAAAAACTTATCGTCTATTATGGTGGTGCGGACAGCTATGTAGCAGCAGCATATATCGGTATTTCCGATCTCTATAATGTATTTGAACACGCTACAAAACATGGTTGTAATCCTCTCCCTGTCACTGTGAGCCCGATATTCCCTCGTAAGAATCGAAAGAAAATCTCATAATTTTTATTTCCTATTTTTCTCTTATGATGCAAGTGACTCGCAATCCGCAGAATCCGATTTTATCTCCCAATGTGCATGCGTACTGGGAAGCAGAGGCAGCTTTTAACGGTTGTCCTATCATGGTAGGAGATACAGAATATATGCTCTATCGTGCTGTGAGTTGGCCACATTATTATTTTGCAGCGAATCAGACGATGCAACTCTCGAGTGTCGGTATTGCTCGACGTGAAGGAGAGCTCTATGTCGATCGGAGGAGATTTATCAAACCAGAATTTGATTGGGAACGATTTGGATGCGAGGATCCACGTATCGTCCATTTTGAAGGAAAATATTATACCTTTTATACAGCACTCGGAAATTATCCATTTAGTGCTGCTGGTATCAAAGTCGCAGTGGCGGTCGGAGATTCTCTCGATGGTCCACAAGAAAAACACCTCGTGACACCATTTAATGCAAAAGCGATGACGCTCTTCCCTGAGCGTATCAATGGGAAAATTTATGGAATTTTGGCTGTGAATACTGACTTGCCTCCTGCACGTGTCTGCCTCGTATCGTTTGATAACATCGAGGATCTCTGGAATCAGGAAAAATGGAAAGAATGGTACCGTGAACTCGATTCAAAGACACTCCATCTCACAAGAAACGAAAAAGATCATGTCGAAGTCGGAGCTTCTCCTGTCAAAACTGCATACGGTTGGCTCTTTGTTTATTCTTATATCAGAAACTATTTTACTGGGAAGCCGATTCTCTGAATTGAGGCGATTGTCCTCGATGAAAAAGATCCTACTCGTATCATCGCACGCACTGATTATCCGCTCCTCACTCCCGAAGAATCATACGAAAAATACGGAATGGTTCCCAATATTGTGTTTCCTTCATGAGTGAAAATAGAGGGGAATAATGCTACTATTTATTATGGTGGTGCTGATACAGTGACATGTACGGCTTCGGTCAACCTCGATGGGCTCTTCAAGATCATGTGTATCGATGAATGTATCGATCACAAGCTCCATCGTCACCCATCAAATCCTATTATGAAACCGATAAAGGATCATAGTTGGGAAGCGAGAGCAGTCTTTAATCCGAGTGCCCTGGATATCGATAGTGAATCTATCATCATCTATCGAACTATGTCGATGGATAATACCTCTGCTATGGGGTATGCACGGAGTCGTGATGGTTTCACTATTGATGAACGGCTCCCATATCCTATCTATTCTCCACGAGAGGACTTTGAAGCGAAGAAAGTTCCCGGATGAAACTCTGGATGTGAAGATCCTCGACTCACTATCCTCGAAGACAAGGTTTATATGTGTTATACAGCGTATGATGGTATCCATGCTCCTCGTATCGCACTGACGTGGATTACTCTCGAAAATTTCAAAAACAAATACTGGGAATGGAGTAAGCCCGTTCTTATCTCTCCACCACATTTTGATAACAAAGATGCCTGTGTCTTTCCTGCGAAGGTTGATGGCCAATATATGGTTATCCATCGGGTGGGATATGATATTGATTTTGATCTCGTAAATACGCTCGATTTTGATGGCAATACATGGCTCAATGAGAATCGATGGATTACTGTCCGTCCAGGTATGTGGGATGATCTCAAGGTCGGTCTCGCGGGGACGCCTGTACTCATCGATGAATGATGGCTGATGCTCTATCACGGAGTTTCCAGTGCAGATCATACGTATCGCTCTTGAGCATTGCTTCTCGATAAAAAGGATCCACGAATCGTGCTCGGCAGATCGTATTATCCTCTCATCGAACCAAAGGAAGACTATGAGATGTTTGGACAGGTGAATAATGTCGTCTTTCCTGAAGGATATGTCGTCCGTGGTCGTGAGCTCATCGTCTATTATGGTGGTGGCGATCAGGTCGTTTGAGCAGCATCTATGCATATAGATTCACTTCTGGCTTCTCTCGTTTAATATTTTATTTTTTTTCTTATGTCTTCTTCTTTTGACAATATCGATGCTCGAAAAAGATATTTTCGACTCGCAAATTATATTGGCGCTGCGCAGCTCTATCTCAGAGAGAATTTTCTTCTCGAAAAACCACTGACTGAAAAACATATCAAGACGCGTATTCTCTGACATTGGTGAACAGTTCCTGGAATTAATTTTGTCTATCTCCACCTCAATCTCCTCGCTCAAAGACATAAGCAAAAAACACTGCTCGTCACAGGACCTGGTCACGGTTACCCTGCACTCCTCGCAAATCTCTATATAGAGTGAACTCTTGGCGATTTTTATCCGAATTATAAACATGGAAAAGATGGTATGGGTTCTGTTATCCATGATTTTAGTTGGCCTGGTGGTTTTCCGAGTCATGCAAATCCTGAGACACCAGGTGCGATTCTCGAGTGAGGAGAGCTTGGCTATTCTCTCTCTACGGCATTTGGTGCTGCTTTCGATCATCCAGATCTCCTCGTCACCGCTATCGTCGGTGATGGAGAAGCTGAAACTGGTCCTCTTGCTGCTTCGTGGCAGAGTAATAAATTTCTCAATCCCGTACATGACGGTGCTGTCCTCCCGATTGTCCACATCAATAAATACAAGATTTCGGGACCAACTCTTTTTGGCTCTATGTCACGTCGTGAACTCGAAAACTATTTCATAGGTCTCGGGTATGATCCTATTATTGTCCATGCAGGAGAAACTGGCGTTGATCCATTTATCACGATGGACACGAGTATGGAGTACGCCTATCTCAAAATCAGAGAAATCCAATCGCGTGCCCGCAATGATGGTATTATTCAAACGCCTCGTTGGCCTGTTATTCTCTTTATCAGTAAAAAGTGATGGACAGGGGTTCATGATTTTCATGGAAAAATGGTGGAAGATTCTTTCCGTTCACACGGTATACCACTCGATAAAGTACATGATGATAAGGATCAATTTAATGCTCTCAAAAAATGGCTCGGAAGTTATAAAGTAGGAGAACTCGTTGACAGAAAAGGAAAACCAAAAAAGGATATTCTTGAACTCGTTCCGAGTGACGCGTATAAGATTTGAAAAACTGCCTATGCAAATGGTGGTACTCTCCGCCGTCCACTTGATTGTCCAAAAATTGAGAAATTTGCTGAATTTGTGAAGCCATCATCACGATGAGAGATAAAAGCGAGCAGTGCTTATCAGCTCTGAGAATATCTCCGTGATGTTATCACTTTGAATCCTCGGAATTTCCGTGTGATGTGTCCCGATGAGACAGAATCTAACAAGCTCGGTGCTATGTTTGAAGTGACAAAGCGTTGTTTTCTCTGGCCTGTGCCGCCATGATCTGAAAATGTCGGACCAGATGGGCGTGTGATGGAAATCCTCTCTGAGCATACACTTCAGGGCTGGATGCAGGGATATATTCTCACGGGATGACATAGTGTCTTTATTACCTACGAAGCATTTGCCATGATTATTGCGAGTATGGTTGATCAATACAATAAATTTTTGATTCAGTCAGAGGCCATAGGATGGAGAAAGCCCGTTGCTTCTATGAATTTTATTCTCACGAGTACGAGCTGGAGACAAGACCATAATGGTTTTTCGCATCAAAATCCTGGCTTTGTGAGTTCTCAGCTCAATAATCAATCATCTCAAGTACGAGTGTACTACCCACTCGATGCCAATTCTATGTTGGTCGTCATGGAAAATGCTCTCAAAACAACCAACAGGATCAATATCATCGTCGCTGGTAAAACTGATATGCCACAGTGTATGACTATCGAGGAAGCAAAGAAGTCACTTCATACAGGACTTACTGAGCTTCCATGGGCTGGCAATAAACCAGAAAAGCCAGATATTGTCTTTGTCGGAACTGGTGATTATGTGTCGCAAGAAATGTTTGCTGTCCTTCAGATCCTCCGAGAAATCGCACCGCAAGTCCGTACTCGATGTGTTTATGTGTCAGAGATTTCTTGTTTTTGTTTCTGAGCTGAACACGGTCACTGCCTCTCTGTACAGCATTTCGAAGAGTATTTCTGAAAAACAGTTCCTATTATCTACTCATACCATGGGTACAAACAAGACCTCCAACAACTTCTCTTCTGACATCCACATGCACGAAGATTTGAGTTTCACTGTTATCAGGAACATGGTACTACGACGACACCATTTGATATGTTTGTGAGAAATAAATCGAGTCGTTATGACCTAGCAATATCTGCACTCAGAAAATTGGAGATAGAAAAGCCAGAACTGAAGCCCCTTTGTGATAAATATGAAGCAGAGTTTGCTGAACTCTTGAAGGAACATAAAAAATACATCCATGAACATGGTGATGACCTCCCTGTGGTGAAGAATTTTAAACTTAAATTTCTCAAGTAATTCTTATGATCCTCGTCATCAATCCATGAAGTACTAGTATTAAGATGTCTCTTTTTCGAGGCGAAGAAGAGTTTTCTAAAAAGACTCTCCATATTGAAGAAATAGTTCAACAGAATTTCCTTTCATCCTTGGAGACTGAGGAAAAGATAGAAAAAATCATTATCCGTATAGTACATGGTGGAGATTTTTATGCTCATCCAGTAGAGATTGATGATGAAGTTCTCCATAATCTTCAGTCAATATCATTTCTCGCTCCTCTCCATAATCCTCTCGCTCTCAAGATACTGGATGGTCTGAGAGCACAAACAAAGGTACCCCTTATTGCTGTTTTCGATACAGCATTTCATACTACTATTCCAGCGTATGCGAGTGTATTTCCTCTACCCAAGGAAATCACAGAAAAAAATCATATCAAAAAATACTGATTTCATGGCATCTCTCACGGATATGTCAGTGAAGTTCTGACTGCTCGTGGGTATTCAAAAATCATCTCTCTGCATCTCGGTGGCTGATCGAGTATCTGCGCTATCAAACATGGTAAAAGTATGGATACCTCCATGGGCTTTACACCGTCTTCGGGTCTTGTGATGAATACTCGGGCTGGTGATGTAGATGCTGATGTGATACTTTTTCTCCTCAAGAGATGATATACAGTAGATGAACTGGAGTCAATGATCAACAGTGAAAGCTGAGTCCTCTGAATCTCAGGATACAGTCGCGATATGCGAGAGATTCAAAAAGATGCAAAGTCAGGAGACTCTGATGCTCAACTTACATTCAATGCATATATTTACCAGATAATAAAGTATATTGGTTCATATTCAGCAGTCCTTGGATGAATCGATGCAATCTCTTTTACTGGCTGAATAGGAGAAGGTAGTCTCGAGGTAAAATGGGCCATCTGTGACCGATTACATCATATTGGGATTATTCTTGATACACAGTATTTCGTAGATGGATTAAATTATTCAGAACCAACAAAAATATCTACGAAGGACTCAAAAATCGATGTATGGATAACTCCAGCCAATGAAAATCTTGCGATGATTCGTGCTACCAAAAATAAATAGTTTATTATTTTGCCAGTGTTTTGAGACCGAGGGAATCTTTTAAAATGACATTCCCTGGTTGATTGAGAATTCTTCAAATCAGTTTATCACCGAATTTGAGACGTTCTTGAAACTCCTTTTCTGTGATAACAGCGTATTTGATTTTTCGACCAAAGAAGTGCTTTGAGAGAAAGAGATTGAAATTATCCTTATCGATATCTCCGATGACGAGGATATCGATGAGATTGTTCGTCGATTCTCGAGTCATATCTTCGAGACCACCACCGACGACGAGAAGAGAGAGATTATGCTTTCCACGGAAATACTCATTGAGCTCATCCAATGCATCAAAACATTTTCCAAAAATCATTTGGAGATCTGGGAGTATTTTACAGGAGAGATTGAGCGAATAGTGTTTTGTATTATCTTCCCAACGAGATTTGAGTATTCCCAGATTTTCCAGATTTTCGAGTTCCCGTCTGACAGCATTGATCTGCTCATCTATATCACGACAGAGCTCACGAATAAAGAAGTCTTTTTTTGGATTAAATGTATGCTCCAAGAAGAATTTTTCGAGGAGTTTTTTTCGACAATTTGATCAGAAAAGTTTCTCTAAGGGTAAGCTCATACCAAATACAAAAGACAAAAGACAAAATACAAAGTAATGGATTCTTTACAATGCTGTGATAATAGTGGTCTTTTCTTTTTAGTAAAGCAACTTTCCAACATTTTGTATTTTGTACTTTGTAGTTTGTCTTGAGCTAGGTGTAATCCTGCCTTCCCTTGAGTGCGTTCATGAGAGTCAGAGAGTCTACATAGTCGATATAACCCGCATTTGGCAGACCACGAGAGAGTCGAGTCATGCGGATACTGGTGGGGAGATGTTCACGGAGATAGAGAGCAGTTGCTTCACCTTCAAAGTTTGGATTTGTCGCAATAATCACTTCTGAGATATCCTTGAGCCGAGAAAACAGCATATCAAATGAGAGTTCTCTTGGTCCACGACCGTGCAGTGGGGAGAGTGATCCACCCAAAATATGGTAGAGTCACTTGTAGGAACCCGTTTGTTCAATCGCGAGCAGATCAGCGTATTCCTCAACTATACAGAGCATACTTTTGTCTCTCTTATCATTTGTACAATAGTTGCATTCGGGTGTGCTAATATCCTTTAGGGCTCCACAGAGAGGACATGTATCGATATTTTTGTAGACATTGATGAGTTTTTCTGAGAGTTCGAGTGTGAGTTCTTTTTTCTTGGTAAGAATGTGAAATGCCAGCTTCATCGCTGTTTTTTCTCATACTCCAGGGAGTTTTGCAAAGGCATCAATCAGATATTTGAGGGTTTCAGGCATGGAAAGTAGAGTAATACAAAAGACAAGAGGGGCTGTTTTTTTTATTCTGAGATTTCTATATATGCGGTATTTTCAGGTCGGATAATGACTGTCTTATCATCATATTTGTTGAGTTCATCTCTTGACTCTTGTTTTGCTATTTGCGCTCGAAGGAAGTGTTTTTCTTGTTGTTTTTCACGACGTACACTCTCAATTCTGGTCATCTGGTAACCACTATTTGCGCTCGCATTGAGCGTCCATACATAGAGTATTCAAAGGATGATTAAGAGAATCAGGGACAGGGTGTACGCACGATGAAATGATATATACAGACGCTCACGTGTTTCTTTTCTGATTGATTGAAACGTCTTTTGTAGGTGTGAATAGAGGAAGTATTTGCTCATGAATATTGGGCCATTGTATGAAAAAATCAATTTATTCAAAAAGTGTGTCAATAAATTATATCTTCCTCCCTACCCTCAGCAGTCCACTTCTTGCTCGAGGGTTTTTTTGTATTTCTTCTTCTGAGGGTGTAATTGGCTTTTTAGTGATGATTTCTAGGGTTCATGGGATTACATCTTGACCTGTTATTGGGTCGATGGTTGCTTCAGATTTTTCTCGGAAGAAGTGTTTCACGATGCGATCTTCACCTGAATGAAAGGAGATTATGGCGAGCGTTCATCTTGGAATCATCTTGTCATGAGCCACTTCAAGCATTTTCTGAAGTGATCCATACTCATCATTGACTGCTATTCGGAGGGCTTGAAATATACGAGGGAGAGAATCTCTCCATGCATTAGTAACAATCTCGGCTAATTCTTTGGTTGTTTTTATCGGTGCAATTGTTCGTGCCTCGATGATTTTTTTTGCGATAAATCCAGCACGCGATTCATCTCAGTAGAGACGGAAGATTTCTGCCATTTTATCGTAGGGGAGGGTATTCACAAGTTCGGCTGCTGTGATTCACTGTGTCGTGTCCAGACGCATATCGAGAGGACCATCAAATCGGAAAGAGAAACCACGTTCTGCTGTGTCAAAATGGACTGAACTGACTCAGAGATCGGCATATACACAGGTTAATTCGTGTAATTCGTGTAATTCGTTTCATTCGTTAATAGGTTTATGTCTTCATATATTTGAAAGAACTTCATCGAAATCCCGAAAATTGCTGTGGATACAGTAGATTGTTGGTTGTTTATTTTTGGGCATTTTTTCAAGAACTTCAAGAAGTTTCTGAGTTGCGGAAGCCAGATTTATCTCATCACAATCGAGACCAATAAAAATATCTCATTTTCAGAGCTTTTGTATGACTCCACTTGCGTGACCAGCGAGGCCGAGAGTGCCATCAACGATGATATTTTTTCATACCTCAAAAAAATGGAGAGCATTGAGGAGCTCTCCATAGAGGACAGGAATATGTTCTGGAAGCGGTGACATTATTTTTTCATTTCGACAGGAGCGACTACTGGTGTAGTTGGATCGAGTTCGAGGTTACAACCATTTTTGAAGGCAATTTCTGGATTTTCCTTGAGGATTTTGATGTAGGTATCACACTGTTGAGCGATACGATCAGGAGCATCATTTTCGATTTGTTTCTTTGTCTCTGAGAGGATTTTCTCGTGGACTTCTTTACGAGCAGGTGTTGCCTTTTCGAGAGAACATTCTAGGTATTTGATAAATGGAGCACAGACCTTTGCTGCCTGAGCTTTATTTTCGATAGACGTTTCTTTTGTAATCGGTGTCGTGTTATCGACTGTTGTAGGTTTGCCACATGATACAAGTGCTAATGTGGTGAGACAGAGAGTGATAATGGTTACTTTTTTCATAGAAAATGGATTAGTGCTCAGATGCTACCGAACTAGCCCCCCTTGTCAACGTCACCGACTTGACAGTTTGTGATAGAAATCTCTCTTCATCCTTGTGTCTCTCTGAGTTCTATAATTTTTGTTGGTATGACTGTATCGTATGTTTTCTCTGGCCATTCAATAATACAGATGTTTTCCGGGTCATCAAAAATCTCCTCTGCGCCTATACGTACGAGATCGTTTGCGTGTTCGATTCTGTAGAGGTCAAAATGATAGAGATTGTTATATTTTTGATAATAGGTGTAGGTCGGTGAAGTCGCTATTAAATCTATATTTTGTATGAAACGCCTGATAAGTGCTTGGGCAAAAGTAGTTTTTCCTGCGCCGAGATTTCCTACGAGAAATATCCTATCTCATGGATGGAGGTCAAAGAGAAAATCGGGGAGTGTTTCGAGTGTTATATGCATGGAAAGTTTTTTGAGTAGAGTTCTTGAGAATTTTTGTGGTGCTCTATGAGTTTCTCTTCCAGTGAAGCATAATTGGATTCTATGTCCTCTAGATCACTGAGGATATTTGTAGAATCTACATCTGAGTCATGAGTATATTTCCACATTATTTCAGATAAAAGTGTCTCTGTTTTTTGACCATAACTGATACCGATAAATGGAATGTGGTGGTCTATCGCCAATATCATACTATGCAGTCGCATAGAGAGAATAATGTGGCATTTTTTGTAACTTTCGAGAGTTTGTTCGATACTCTGTGTCGTCATCACGCCCGGGAGAAGAAAATTCTGTAAATAATAGCCATCATGAGATGCTTCGTCTGTCGGGTGGAGTGAATGAGGTAAGAGCAGTATCTCATAACCTTTTTTGAGAAGTTTTTTGAGCGTATCCAGTACAACCTCATCGCTCATAAAACCTTTTCTCATGGCTATGCCAATAATTTTTGAGTCCGTCTTTTTTACTCCTGTGTAGCTGAAAACTGGATCTGGGAGAATTTTGCTCTCAAATCAGAGCTGCGAAAGTGTCTTCTGACTTTTTGTGTCTCGAGTATTTACCGTCGCGTTTGTAAAAAGTCCTTTTGCAAATGGTCTTATTTCTTTTTCTGTTGCGCTGATACCGAGAGAGAGATACGTGAGTGGCTTTTGGAAAAACTTCACAATTATAGCTCGGAACCACCAGAGCCGAAGAGGGGAATGTCATTCTTCTTTTTGTCCATAGAGTAGTCCGCCACCACCGATATATACATGATTGCTATTTTTCATTACTCTCAGAGTTTGCCAGAAGAGCAAGAAGTTTTTTAAGGGATACTTCCTGATATTGTTTGGGAAATATTCTTTGATTGTGATATTCTCTTGAAGTATATTTTGAGAGAGGAGGAATCTCTTTGTTCGGTCACAGTTATGAGAAAAGAGAGTTATATGCGTCTCTACATCTCTCTTCAAAAATTCCTGTATTTCACAGAGTGTAATCAACTCATCACCGAGATTTTCAGCTCCAGTGGCTGTGAAGAGGCAGATTCGTTTAATTGGTTTCATTCGTTTAATTGGTTTCATTCGTTATTTCCATCGGGATACAAATTACCTGTGATGCAGATTTCTGATACACCAGATAGTTCTATCTCCGATGCCAGTCAGATTCTCTGGTATTTGTTCTATGAGTGATTCAATTGTTTTTCGATCGTACCCCATGCCTACCAATGAAGTGATAATTGATTGATCGAGGTCAGAATATACTTTTCCATTTTTCTGGTTTTTCTTTTGTACTTCTGTAATATTTTGAAGTGTTTCTGTATCGAGCGATCCACGGAGTTCGACGATGATTTTGCTGGCGAGTTTTGGGCCGATGCCACTGGCTTGTGTGAGACGTTTTGATTCACCACTGGCGATTGCTTGCATGACTTCGTTTTGTCCGAGTTCTAGGAGTGAGAGGGCTCATTTTGGTCCGAGACCATTGACTGAGAGGAGTTTGCTAAATATTTTTTTGTCTTCCATGGTTTCAAAACCTATAAGACGCGATCCTGCTTCTGTCTGGTGATGGTAGATCCAGAGCTTGAGAGTATCACCCAGTCACTTAAGTCCAATTGTTTTTCATTGTACTGTCACTGTATACCCCACACCATTTGTGAGAAGGGTGATATCATTACCATCGATAAGCTCGAGTGTTCCAATAAGAAGGGAGATCATAGATCCAGTATATAGAAAACAGTAAACAGTAAACAGAACTAGTAGACCAATTTATGATAACAACTTTCACAACATATTTTTCCTGTGAAGTTTTCTGGGTACGTTGTTGGTATTATGATCCCACATTTGTGACATGGGATATCTCGCATGGTACGTTTATTTCTTTTTTTGAATCTTCTTTGTCGTCTGCATTCAAAACATTCTTTGGGGAGAGGAAGTGCATTTTTATAGAGAAAATTGAGTTCTTGGGGAATAATTTTGTAATTCTTACTACATGTTTCACATTTACAGATTCACTCTGAAATAGTTGCTGTAGCGCTCCGGATATCATTTGGAATATCTGTTATTGTTTCTTTTCCGTATGTACCCGGTAGATTATCTTGCCATCTCCATCAGCGCTGGATGATTTCTTCACGAGTTTTTGGGAACCATTGTTGCGCCATTGTCTCATTGTAGCATGATTCGGAATATTTTATGGGGAAAAATTCTCACCACTCACCATCCGCTTTCATTTTTTCTATTATTTTTCATCTGAGTGCGGTGTATTCTTCTTGAGTGTATTGTTTATTGAGAATACAGTATTGATGTTTTTTGAGTCCGACACAACCAAAACAATTTGAAGAACATTTGGAATTGATACAGTACATGAGATCGTGGCAGTCTTCATCGCAGAGATACAAAAATGCATTGTTTGACATATTGTAGCCAACCATCGCCGATTCGTATATCCAACTTGAGTGAATACCATATTGATAAATATCGTAAGAATTCTTGAGTCAGAGCTGTATTTGATAACAATTTTTACAGTCTTCTACATCAGAACAATCAAAACAATTGATAGCATTTTTACAAGTTAACAGATGGTCGCCTGAACAATTTTCTGCTCTATTTGTTGTGAGATTTTTAAAATAATTCTGACTTATCATTTCTTCGAGTTTTTTCTCAGCTACTTGTACCAAATTCTTCGCACCAGTATTAAATTCATCAACTTTCTTTTTGTATTCCTCGGGCGTATACTCTTGATTGAGTAGGTGATATCGTTTGTTTATAAGACCGACGCAGAGAAAACAATCACTACATCATAGACAATTTCTCAGAAAAGAAGAATTCGCACAGTTTTCACAGTCCTGACACCAACGAAGCGTGTGGCATTTTCTCACATCTATACATTCAAAACACCATTCTGACTCGAGACAATAATGATTATCAACACAATTTTTACATTTTTTGATACCATAACCATAGTAACAATCTTCATTGTAGCTTCCGTGAAAAAGTAGGTAACAGTTTTTCGCATTCCCTGATTGATGCATAAATTCACTATTTTCGATCTGACTATCCACTGCTGCATAGAGGTGCGGAGTTTTCTCTTGAAGTGCATGAAATTGATCGAAGAATTTTTTTGAACTATCGTATTCTGTACCGTACATTATAGGATCGAAGGTATCTCAAAAGAAACATTTGAGACAGTATACTTTTTTTGTGTCTGATTTTGAAATAAATGAAACGAGGTTTTTCCCACAAGAATCACATATATTCGGATAGAGCACTCATTCATTACACCAGGCCATCTTTCGCATAAGGCGACAATCTGGACACCAGGTCGGTGGTGGTACATCAAGTGTTGCATAAAACTTCATATCTGCATCAGTAATATCAAACTCTTTTTGACAATGTTTGCATGCTGGATGTGCGACAATTTTTTCTTCAGAAGTTGTTGTCATAGAGTGAATATATAATTAATAGTTTGTTGTGAGAAGAGTATCATTATCACAATTGATAATCTAGAGTGCTCCGATTAAGAAAAGAGATCATTATTTTCTTATTTTAAAATCTTTTTGTCATTTTAATTCCTTTTATGTGTTTCACAAGGTAGTTATTTTTTTGCAAATTGATAAATAATGGTATAAAATATAATTATGGGAATAAGAATACCTACACTTGATGAGTCACTATGAGAATTCTGATGAGGAAAAATCTACGCATACCCAGGTACACTTAATAGCATTTTTTCAAGAGAAAATCCTGACGGTAAGGAAGTGATTTTTGCCCCAAACCATCTTAGACCACCTGCACCGTGAGAAAAATGACATGGCTCACTCCTATCGAAGGCTAATGTTTCATTAGATTTGTCTGTACTTAAGGGTCTTTTTGCAAGTTCGAGGCGGGGTATTTTTTTTAAGTCCATATATCAAACAGAACCCCCTAGTAAGAATGAAACAAATGAGATACGATCTCAAACTCATCAAACTATTCAACTAATGAGATCAAGGGTAATGAAATTATTGCGGGGTATGGTATATGATGGATATGCTGTTTATGGTAGTGAAGGTGATCCTATGCAATATGCCAGGCAAAATGTTCAACTTGTGAGAGAAATACTTGATTGATCTGAATCTAGAAAAGAAAACCTCCTCATATTTCCTTTCCGAAAATGGTTTGAAACTGGAGAACAGGACTTTGGTGATGAAGTGTATGATTTTGAAAATAGAGAATATCACACTTATAAATCACTTGAGGAAGATCAAGCAGAATGGAATAAAGCTCTTAAACCATGACTGTTTTATTTTGCACGAAAGACTTGAAAAAATGTTGTTCCTGTGTACACGTACAGAAATCCAGAAGATGGGAAATATACCTATATTATTTGAAAAATAATTGAAGTAACGGTAGACGATAATCGATCTGAAACTGATCTGATTAGAGAATATCTCGAGCAAATGAGAAAAATGAAGGAAAAAGCAATTGAATATTCAAATAGATAATAGTTTCTATTTTTATTCCACCGTCACACTTTTTGCGAGATTTCTGGGTTTATCGATAGATCTGCCGAGTTTGAGTGCTGTGTAATAGGCGAGGAGTTGGCAGGGGACGACGGTCAGGAAAGGGTAGAGTATATCCATGGTTTCTGGGATGTGTATGGTCGCATGTGCCTCATTTCCTATTGTATAAACCAGTCATTTTCGAGCTTCGACTTCATGTATGGCTGAAGCTGTTTTATCGTAGAGAGCATCAGTCGGATTTAAGACTATACTCGGAAATTTCTCAGAGATGAGGGCGAGGGGACCGTGTTTTAATTCTCCTGCTGGATAGGCCTCTGAGTGAATGTAGGTGATTTCCTTAAATTTGAGAGATCATTCAAGAGCTATAGGTGCCTGGTAATATCGACCCAGGAAGAAACAGTGTTCGTATTCCGCTAAGGTATCGGCGAGAGCTTTGATAGTTCCGGTTTCTGCGACGATGTTTCTGATGTGATCAGGAATTTGTCGAAATGCTTTGAGAATTCTTGATTTTGTGAGGACATCGAGTTCTTTTCTTTCACCTATAGCAAGTGCGAGCATGAGGAGGGCCGTCATCTGAGCAGTGAACGCTTTTGTTGAGGCAACTCAGACTTCTTTTCCTGCATGGGTAAAAATTCCTGCATCGGTTTCTTGGGCAATGGTTGAACCGGGGACATTCACTATCCCGAGTGTGAGAATGCCACGATGCTTTGCTTCACGGAGTGCTGCGAGCGTATCGGCTGTTTCACCAGATTGAGAGATGACGAGGAGGACAGAATCTTTGTTCCAGAATTGTTTTCCATAGCGGAATTCACTGGCTATTTCTACACGACATGGTATACCACCGATTTCTTGGAGGAAATTTTTCCCTACGAGACCGGCATAATAACTCGTACCACAGGCCACGATAATAATTTCTTTTTTTGTGAGCAATTCTGGCATGATATTTTTGATACCGCCAAGCAATACTTGCTCCGTCTCAAAATTGATCCTTCCTCGAATAGTATTTTCGATGACTTCTGGTTGTTCCATGATTTCTCCGAGCATCGCATGTTCATATATGCTTGAATCACTGGTATCTTGAAATATTTCGAGTTTCTGTGCTTCACGATTGATGATTTCACCACTGATTGATTCGAGTGTGTAGCTTCCATCGAGATTGAGTGTTGCGAGCTCTCCATCTTCCATTGGTATGACTGTCGGATCTCATTCGGGAAATGCATGAGGATCGCTCGCTACCATAATACCTCTTTCAATAGGACATATCATCAGAGGTGAACCACGACGGACAGCGTAGAGTTTTGTGGGATCACGGGGTGACACAATCGCGAGACCGTAGGTTCCTGTTACTTGAGAAAGTGCGAGCAAGATAGCCTTCTTTATATCGCCAGTACTTGTGAGGCAGTATTCGATCAGATTTGCGAGGACTTCGCTATCTGTCTGACCATAAAATGTATACCCAGCTTTTGTCAGCTTTTCCGCAAGTATTTTATAGTTTTCTATGATTCCGTTATGGACGAGAAATATTTTTTTATCCTTTCCATGATGAGGATGAGTGTTATCATACGTGACACCACCATGAGTAGCCCAGCGTGTATGACCGATGCCGACGTGTGCGTTAGAGTCTTGCTCTATATAAGGTAAAAGATGTGATACTTCCCCAATTTCGCGAACAAGTCTGATAGTTTTGTTATCTTCTATGGTGACAAAGCCCGCAGAATCATATCCCCTGTATTCCAGATTTTTCAATCCTTGATAGAGAAGGGGTTCAGGATTATTTTTGCCTATGGTGGCGACAATTCAGCACATAGATTAGGAGTTTACTCAGTTTATTATGTTCAAAAAATAGCAATTGCAATGAATTACATCCAACTTAAAAAACCCAGAAAACCTAGTAAACTCAACATGATTAACTTGATTAACCTGATGAACGAATTAAACTGTTCCTCATGAACCAGAAGAAAATCTCAATTCTCCTCATTGATGATGATCAGTGAATCGTCGATTCACTCATGCTGTATTTACGAGAATCAGAGTTTGATGTTCATACGTGCTTTCGCGGTGATGAAGCTCTCTCTATCTTTCGTGAACTACACCCTGATGTTGTCATCCTCGATATAAATCTCCCTGGTCAAGACGGGCTCAGCATACTTCGTGAACTCAGATTGGAGTCAAGCGTACCTGTCCTCATGCTCTCTGCTCGAGATGATCAGACAAACATCAGTACATCGTTTGAATTTGAAGCAGATGATTATATTGGGAAACCCTTTTCGCCAAAAGAAGTCGTCATGCGTATCAAAGCAGTTTTGCGTCGTGGGACTTCTCAGTCAGGCAAAGAAGGACTGATTTATCGCGACTTACGTCTCGTAGAATCTGAGCTCAAGGTCATCCGATGAAATAAAGAATCCCTCCTCACAAAATCAGAATTTCAATTGCTCAAATATATCATCGCACGTGAGTGAAAAGTTGTCTCTCGAGATGATCTCATGCGAGAGATTATGGGGTATGCGAATTTTCTCTACGATAGGACGATAGATACCCATATCAAAAATATCCGTCATAAAGTAGGGGATGATACTATCCTTACTGTGCGTGGTATTGGTTATAAAAGTTTTTAATTCTTTACTATTTTTATTATGAAATTTCTCATAGGAATTCTACTCATAGCGCTCGGCTATGTCATGCTCAAGTACATTCGTCCTACCTACGAATTTGTGGGCTCATGGGGATGGGCAGAGAAGTTTTTTGGTTCTGGAGGTACTGTCACAGCCATCAAATTACTTGCTATAGTATTTATTGTTTTTGGCGTGATTTACGCACTCGGCTGGATTTAGCCAGTGAAATATAATTTTCACTTGTCAAAATAGAAAAATTCCTATACTTGTAAGGCAAGAATATTAATTCTTACTTATGATGAATGTTGTTGAACATATAACAGAAATGCCTGATTTTGAAAATGGTGCAACAGCCCTCCAAACTTCTGGTTATTTCCGTGAAAAAGCAGAATTACAAAGATTAGTATGAGATAATGATTGAGCAAGGATATCAGAAAACAGAGCAGCACACGCATTACAATTGTCTGTATGAGCTGCTGCACGAGTATTATTTATTCTTACTCCAGACTGAGTTGGTGGTTTTAAGAGAGAAGGAGAAAATACGAGTTATATTGGTCTTCACACAGTTGGAACTCGTTTTGGTAATGAGGTCGAGAGACATGAAGGAATTCATAATGAACATGAAAGAAGTTGGTGAAAAGTAAGCATTCCAGGATGGGATAGTATGACAGATGAGAGAAAGAAAATTATTTTTGGTGTTGTTGGTATAGATCAATCTTTCTGAGAAATGGATTGTGTTGAAGCATTAACACAATATGCAACTAAGCAAAGAATAAGCGATACTCAAAGTGGATATGATGCTCACATAGTTCCGCAAGGTGTTCTTTTATTTGAAACTCTTGGCAGAAAATCTGGACGTTCTATAATAGGAGCTTTTCTTAACATGGCTCTTCGTCAAAATAATTGAGGTAAACAAGAATTTGCAGACGGTGTACGAATTGGTGGAAATATTATAATGCTTGAACAAGCTCTTGCTAGAAAGGTATTTATTAAAGAATGAGAAACAGCACAGAGTATGAGTCGAATTATCGAGGAACAAAAACAAAATTTCGTTGTACGTGATATGGACCATGCTCAGAGATTGGTTGATTCATATTTAGAAGCTATATGAGCAGATGGAGAAGAAGATGATATTGCTCTTGCTGCTTAATTTTAGATTTTACAATCAATGGAAACTCCTAGAATGTTTCTATGATTGCAAAAGTCTATTCGGTTGTCGTGTCTGGTCTTGATGGACAACTTGTAGAGGTCGAAGTCGACATTCACAATGGTATGCCTGCTTTTATCATCGTAGGACTTCCTGACACTGCTATTCAAGAAAGTCGTGAGCGTGTTCGCTCTGCTATCAAAAATTCCGACCTTCCATTTCCTCGTACAAAAATCACCGTTAATCTTGCACCAGCTGATATCAAAAAAACTGGTCCAAGTTTTGACCTTCCCATTGCTCTCTGAATCCTTCTCGAAGAATGTGGTATTGATCAAACTATTCTCAATGAAACGCTTGTCGTAGGTGAACTCGCTCTTGATGGAGCTGTGCGATCTGTACAAGCTGTTCTTCCGACAGTCATTTTTGCAAAAGAAAAATGATACAAACGAGTGATTGTCCCAGAAGAAAATGCTATCGAAGCCGCTCTTATCCCTGATGTGGAGATTATCCCAGCTAAAAATATTGCTGAGTTAGTTCGCATGCTCTCTGGCTCTATTCCTATGGTTATTCAGCCACCTTCTTCTATTGCTGACATAGAGTCCCATAATCCGCATGAGCTCGTAGATTTCTCACAAATTGTAGGACAACAGTATGCCAAGCGTGCACTTCTCGTAGCTGCTGCTGGCGGTCACAATATACTCATGGAATGACCTCCATGATCTGGGAAAACAATGCTTTCAAAAGCCCTCTGAACTATTCTCCCACCGATGGTCTATGAAGAAATCGTCGAAGTGAGTAAGATCTATTCTGTTGCAGGCAAACTCTCAAAAGACCACCCACTCATCACTGAGAGACCTTTTCGTCGCATTCACCATACTGCTTCAGCTATTTCGATTATTGGTGGTGGTCGTGATTCAAAACCAGGTGAGATTTCTCTGGCTCATAAGTGAGTCCTCTTTCTCGACGAGATGCTTGAATTTCCTCAAACAGTCTTGGAGACACTTCGCCAACCACTCGAAGATGGAGTTATCAGTATCAATCGTGTTCAGAGTAGCTGCGTGTATCCTGCGAGATTTATGCTCGTCTGAGCTATGAACCCTTGTCCGTGTGGTTTTATGGGTGACACAACCAAAAAATGTACCTGTCAGCCATTTCAGATAGAGCGTTATCGATCTCGGCTTTCATGACCTCTTCTCGATCGTATGGATATATTTATTCACGTGCCTCGTGTGAATGTCGACGAGATTGCGAATAAATGAATACCAACTATGACCTCTCTCGAATTTCGTGAAAAAGTCATCTCTGCTCGTGAGAAACAACTGCTCCGATTGAGAGAAACGGGAAAAACTTCCAATGCGGAGATGACCAATAAAGATATTGAAGCACACTGTACTCTGAGTCCTGCTACCACTGAGCTTCTCCAAAAAGCAGTACAACGGCTCGATCTCTCTACCCGAGCGTATTACCGTACACTGAAACTCGCTCGAACTATCGCAGATCTCAGTGAGAGTGAAGAAATTCTCTCTGAGCATATTACTGAGGCTTTGTGATACCGAGAAAAGACCAAGTAGTACTCAAAGTATTCAGACTGGCTACTTGTAGTAAGTATTAAGATGGCTACCTTGGTCTGTTCTTAATACACGCTTCAGTCTTAATGCTAAGTACTTGGTATCTATTACTTCCCAAACAGGAGCTTATTCCATTTTTCTGGTATTGTGAGTTCCTGATTGATGCGTTCCGCTTGTTTTGCTTCATTTATCGCTGTATTAACAGAATATTCTCCTGACATAATTTTTGGTACGAGTATGAGAACTCGTTCTCCAGGAAGCTTTATGTCATTGTGGAGTTTCTTCAGGTAGACTCGTGCTGCTGTGGTATCACCCCATTTTGCACGAGCCGTGAGTCGAGCTATTTCTATCTCATCTCGTATGATTTCATTTTCACGATTTCTCAATGTCTCAGTACGTTGAGAATTTCTGTATCCTGTCATGACAAATTGTATCACGAGAAATGCGAGTCAGAATACCATACCGATGAAAATGTAGTGTTTGTTCATAGATTACCAGAGGGATACTTGGAGAGATTCATCCATTTTATGAATTGGAAATTGTGCATCCATAGCTTCGTTTGCGAGTTCGTCAGCGTGTTTATTTTTTTCTCGGAGAACTGCAGTATAGGTGATTTTTTTAAAACCAGAAATGATCGTTTTTGCTTTTTGATTCAGTATTTTCAGACCAGCATCTTTAACTTTGTAGATTCACTGCAGTTGTTTGATGACGAGCTCACTATCCATCACGAGATGGACTTCTGTACCTCAGAGTTTCTGTACAGCTTCAAGACCGAGAATAGCACCCATATATTCTGCTTGATTATTGGTGGTTGTTCCGAGGAAAAACTTGCCAGTTTCTATTACTTTGCTTCCTTGACTCACAACAAAAGCACATCCGCTTGGTCCTGGGTTTCAGCGAGATCATCCATCAGTGTGCACGGTGTAGGGCATATCGAGATTATAGTGAAAAATCAAAAATACAAAGCTATTACTTCTGTTCTTTTGAACTAATAAAATTTCTGAACTTTTCCTTGAGGCTCTCAGCTTCAAATATCTCTAGATTAATATTTGTTACTTTTTTAATCGAATCATCCCTCTCTATTTTTATATCCCATTTTTCGATTCAGAGTATTTTCATGGCTTGATTCCACTTCTTTGGAATGTGTTTATTTCCTCTATCTTCTATTATTCATGCAGGATTCCATTTCATCTGGTTTTCCAAGTAATTCATCAGTGAATCTTTTAACTCATGAGATAAATCTGTCAAAAATTCCTGCCAAGCAATTTCATCGGTAGTAATCTTTTTTAATAATGTTAAATCTTCTATATATTCTGTTTCCCTGTATCTTTCTTCTGCTAAAAAAGCATTTTTTACAACTGAGCCATTTAATAATTTTGAATGCCAAAAACCATGCTCTGGTTTCTTTCAATCATTTTCCAATAAATTTACAATTTTTCTTCTAGCATTAGTAGTTATAGTCACCGATGAATTTCATTGCCTTACTCAGCCGAGATTTTTTCTAATAGCCCAGCCCAATGCACCATCTTCTCATGCCAATCATCATGTTTTTTGATATCATCACGTTTTCTGATAGGCACTCACTCTAAATACCATATTTCCTCCTGATGGTTTTCTGCGCTTTTCTCATAGGAGAGGACGTAACACTCAGGCTATTTTATGAGCAGGAAAATAACACAACATGTTATCGCTATCTTTGATTCTCGCTGCAAGGAGTTGATGAGATGGATTTTGAAATAGTCGGGGGAGTACTGTCATATACTCTCAGGGCATATCCACCATATCTGCATCAAAACTTGCAAAAAGATGATGATTTGGATCTAATACATCAAGCATACGAGCATCATTCAGATGCGATCGCATAGTACCTATGTCAAACTTTCAATTAAATCGAAAATATGCTACATTGACTATAATTTCAGGATGTTCCATTTTAAACCTCTCAATTTCTCATTTTGTTTCCTCCCAACTATACTCATTATCTTCATTTGGCTCTGGTGAATTGACTAGGAGATTGACTTCAAATGTTGTATGAGTTTCTGGTTTTTGATTTGCAAAACACATGAGACATCTGTAGATGTTTTTTTGCTCTTGATGACCGCATACAGGAATATTACATGATATTTTGATACCTTTTTTGAGAGGTCAGAGTTGTTCTCAAATATTTTGCAAATCATCTATATCTTTCTCATCAAATTCCTTACCATGACCATATTTTTTTATCATGTAGGATGCGTGTATTCAAAATTCTGGTGTTCGAAGAGAATCCATAATTGTAAATAGCATATCATAAGCTTTTTCTTTTATCAATACATTTACCACAGTACTACTTTACACAAGCCAAAAATCGCTATGATAAGGATGTTTTATTTCTTATATAATTTTTATGGCATATTCTCAGATTCATGATAGCGTGTCACGATTGACGAATTTTTCGACGAAAATGGTACGCAATATCATCATCCTCATATTCGCCATTATACTTTTCAAAAGCTGTTTTTTCGTTGTTTCTCCAACAGAGCGTGCCATAAAAATCACACTTGGTAACCTCAGTAATACTATTTATCGAGAAGGTTTTCACTTTAAAGTCCCATTTTTTCAAACTGTGACTATTGTCGATCTGACGATAGATAGAGCAGATGCCGTAGCCAAATCAGCATCCAAAGATCTCCAAAATATCGTCACAACTGTGGCTGTGAATTATCAGATCAATGAAGCAGAAATTCTCAATATGTATAAGCTCGTCGGAGTCAATCATGACTCGATTGAGAGTAACGTATTTTTTTCTGCGATTCAAGAAGCCGTCAAATCAGCTACAGCAAAATATACTGCAGAAGAACTTATCACAAAGCGGGAACTTGTGAGAAATGAGATAGAGGGTATTTTGAAAGAGAAAACAAAGAGTTATGGTCTTCTCATCTCTCAAGTGAATATCGTAAACTTTGAATTCTCAGATTCATTTGATGCGTCTATTGAATCAAAAGTAAAAGCAGAACAAGATGCACTCACACAGAGAAATAAGCTCGAGCAAGTAAAATATGAAGCACAACAACAGATAGAGCGTGCAAAAGCTGAAGCAGAAACAATTCGTATCTCAGCGGAAGCAATTCAGAAACAAGGAGGAGCAGCGTACGTCCAGCTCAAATGGATCGAAAAATGGAATGGTCAGCTCCCAACAACCTCTCTCGGAGATGGTACAATACCAAATATCTTTATTAACAAATAGTCATGCAGATTAGTTCCTCTCAACTTCGCGAGAAGTACCTCGATTTTTTCCGTTCAAAAAATCACGCCATCATCCCATCAGCTCCACTCGTCCCTGAAAATGATGCCTCTGTCCTCTTCAACACGGCGGGCATGCAGCCCATGGTGCCTTATTTACTCGGAGAAAAACATCCAATGTGAGTACGTATAGCAGATGTGCAAAAATGTGTAAGAACTGTTGATATCGATGGTGTCGGTGATGATACGCATTGTACGTTCTTTGAGATGCTCGGGAATTGGTCTCTCGGTGATTACTTCAAAAAAGAATCACTCGAGTGGTCATGGGAATTTTTGACTTCTTTGGATTGGCTTGGACTTGATCCAAAGATGATTTCAGTGACTGTCTTCGCTGGTGACGAGAATACTCCTTGTGATCAAGAAGCGATACAAATCTGGAAAGATATTTGGGCAAAACATGGTCTCGATTTTGGAGAGGAAAGAATTGCTCGACTCCCAGCGGAAGATAATTGGTGGGCAGCAGGGCCAACGGGTCCATGTGGTCCTGATTCAGAGATTTTTTATTGGGTAGGTGAGGGTGAGCCACAAGGAAATAAATGAACACACGATAAAGAATGGATGGAAATCTGGAACAATGTTTTCATGGAATTTAATAGAAAAACCGATGGAACTCTTGAATCGCTTCCTGCAAAAAATATTGATACAGGAATGTGATTGGAGAGAACCCTTGCCGTTATCAATGGCAAAAAAACTGTCTACCATACTGACCTCTTTGAAAATACGATTGAACATATAAAGAGAATTGTTGGTGAAAATAATTTTGATGAAAAAGGTGCTCGTATCATCGCAGATCATATCCGTACCGCTGTTCATATGATCGCTGATGGAGTCAAACCAAGCAACACTGATCGTGGGTACATCCTTCGTCGACTTATTCGCCGCGCTATTCGTGAAGCTCACAAAATGGGACATGAAGATGCTTGTCTTGCACAGGTTGCCCGTGACTTTATCCATATCTATCAAGATGTGTATGAGTCTGTGCGAAATAATGAAACCGTTATCATCGATGAGATCACGATGGAAGAATCGAAGTTTCAGAAGACACTTAGTCAAGGAATTCGAGAGTTTGAAAAGAAGTTTAATTATACGTTTCAGCATACGCTCAAAACTCTTTCTCCAACTGGTGAAGAGAAAGTTTTTTGACCAGGTGAAACTACAATTTTTTCATGAGAGGATATGTTTTATTTATTTGAAACATATGGATTTCCTGGTGAAATGACCTTAGAACTTCTTAGAGAAAAAGTCAAAGAAACGGGCGTTCAGCTTAATAATGAACACATTATTCTTGAAGAATTTAATGAGGCCATGAAAAAACATCAAGACCTTTCTCGTACAGCTTCTGCTGGTATGTTCAAGGGTGGACTTGCAGATCATAGTGATGTGACGATTTCGCTTCATACTGCCTGTCATCTTATGCTCGCTGGTCTCCGAAAAGTTCTCGGAAATCATGTGATGCAAGCGGGGTCAAATATTACTCCTGAGCGACTTCGCTTTGACTTCACTCATCCAGAAAAGATGACTCCAGAACAGATCGTAGCTGTTGAAAATTATGTGAATGGAGCTTTGAAAGCTCATCTCACGGTGACTATGACTGAAGAGCCAAAAGACAATGCGAAATCTCGCGGAGTACTCGGAGCTTTCTGGGAAAAATATCCTGAAACAGTGAAGGTATACAAGATGGTAGGGGATGATGGAGTGACGTATTCAGAAGAACTCTGTGGATGACCTCACGTCGAGGAATCTTCGAAAATGGGAACATTTAAAATCCAAAAAGAAGAGGCGAGTAGTGCGGGAGTGAGAAGAATAAAGGCAATTCTTAATTAATTTTTTATGGCTGGAAATTGAAAAATCATGGTCGAAATTCTGCGTACTGTCGCCAACATTGGCAAACAGTGAGAAGTTAAAGAAGTGTCTCTGACGTATGCTCAGAACAAGCTTTTTCCAGAGGGAATTGCCCGTGAATACAAGACACAACCTTCGAAAGATGAGAGACGGGCAAAAATCTATACAAACCGTTTTGATATTATCAAACGTCTTCACGAAAAGGTTCTCCAAATAGAGGTTCCTCATACTACAGGGCATCTCTCAGAAACTGTCGATGAGGATTGGTTGGTAGAAAAAATCCGAAGTAAATTTCATCTGACATTGCTTCCAGAGATGATTCGTCTCGATGAAAAACATATCAAAAAAGCGGGGAAGCACACAGTGCACATTGATCTCTCAGCTGATGCATACGCTCAATTAACTCTTGATATTCGCTAATATGTACCTCGGCATCGACTACTGAACATCCAATATTGGTGTAGCTATCTCTGAAATCGGCATAGCTATTCCTCATGCTGTGTATGACCATGAAGAGTTTTTTTTAGAGCTCCCTGAGCTTATCAAAAAAAGAAAAATAAAGATTATTGTGATAGGCGAGGCGATAGGGTATGACGCGTATGGGAAACAAAAAAAGACATTTCAAAAAGCGATTGAGAGGATCAAAAAAACGGTTCCTGGTATTCAGATAGAAATTCAAGATGAAGACCTAACGACCTTTGAAGCGCAAGAGTCGCTAGGAAAACTCGATTCTGATGAACACCTTGATGATATCGCAGCAAGTATTATACTTCAGCGGTTTATTGATAAAAAGTAGTCTATATGCCTTCAGCTCAATTAAGAGATATTTGGGAATCAAATTTTGGTGGACAATCTGTTTGGATATCTCACAAAAATGACTGAAATCGTCGTGAATGAAAAATACGTTGAATTGAAGTTTCAGAGGCCCATGCACTCGGGGCTGACAATGTAGCGACTTTATGTCGATTTTATGCAAAAGAGTTGGGAGGAATTGTTACCCAAGTCTCTTTCTGATATATGTCTCGCAATAACGTAGTAAATAGGTCTTGAACTGAAAGAAAGTGATTGGCATCTGTTTTGAGAAAACGAAAACAATTATTTTTGGATTTAGCTCAAGAAATTTGAGCATCTATTGTACCATTTGGAGAGATTAATTTACTTTCTCCTGAGGAGCAAGAGTTTTTTGCAGAAATAGAAGATAATTCATCGCAACATGGTTTAAATTTTCGGATATGATTTGCTGTTGCCTACAGTCGAACACCCTTCTTGCTCAGGACTATTGAAGATCTCAGAATTGCAAAAGCTGGATTTTCATCACTTTCAATCTACGAACAAATTCAACATGCTTATAGGATCATGCATAAATGACTCGATATGCCAAATTTATACTTTATTTCTTGAGCGGGCGACGGCATCAGAACAAGTGATGGTTTTTACGATCCAGATGCTACACATATATATTCTACAGATGTGCTTTGGCCAAATATTACTTGAGAAATAGTGCGATGGGCTATAATCGATATGATGATAAAAAATAAAGTTAAACTTGGAGCATAAAACTAAAAAATCTTCTGAAATTGCCAATAACAAAAAAGCTCTCTTTGATTATGAAATCATGGAGGAGCATGAGGCAGGTATTGAGCTCTTTGGTTGGGAAGTGAAGAGTATGAGAGAAAAATGAGCTCAACTGAAGGGGAGTCATGTCACTATTCGAGGCGGTTTAGCAAAAATTCTCGGTATGCATATAGCGCCTTACAAGTTTGCAGAAGATGCTGATGTCTGAGCAAAACGAGAACGAAAACTCTTTCTCAGAAAAAATGTCATGCTCCGTCTCGAACAAAAAATAGGCGAAAAATGAATGACTCTTATTGCTACTCGTGTGTATTTCAAGTGAAATCTCGTCAAAGTATCAGTTGCTCTTGCAAGAGGTCGTAAGGAATATGATAAGCGTGAAGTCTTAAAAAAACGTGATATGCAGAGAGCTATCTCTGTGGAATTAGGAAGGAAAATTTAGCTAAAATCTAATGGCACTAGGTTTAAGCCATATCACTACTTCATTTAACTATTTTTACTCACCTTCTTGTAATTTCTTCTACACTTAAACTATCAGATAAAGATCTTAACTTATCATACAGTAAAAATAGTACAGTATCATTTCATTCAATTGAAATAGCATTTTTAGGTAAAACTCGAGCTTTATCATGAAGTCATTCTCGGCAGAAAATTGTTCTTAATTCTCATGATTCTTCATTTAGAATATGATAAACAAATATACCTCATTCTAGTTGAGTGCTAGCTACAGTAGATATTCTAGTTCAACCTGTATGATCAAAAAATATGGTTGTTCTTTCGTCACTATAGCCAGGATTTGGAGAATCTTTAAGTACTTGCATTGCTCTTTCAACTACTCGTAATTGTTCAGAGAGTACTCAACTATACATCTCTTGATTAATTTCTGTTTGGATGTCGGTTAGTTGCATAGTATTTAGATATTAAATTTATTTTGAATTCAATGGAGCCACCATCGGGAATTGAACCCGAGACCTCATCCTTACCATGGATGCGCTCTACCAGCTGAGCTATAGCGGCATGGGGCTGATTATAGTCTCTGCACAGGAATTGCAAAATTTTTTGCGTCTCCGAGTTTTTTTATACAATGCCTCTCATTATGAAGTTATTTGTCTTTGATACGGAAACAACGGGATTTGTAGAGAGAGAGGGGCCTCTCGAAGTGCAGCCCTATATTGTCCAATTTTCGGGTATTTTGCTCGAATTGGAATCTGATAAAAATCTCCGGGAAATTGACCGAATTGATGCTTTTGTAAAACCACCTATTTCCATCCCATTTGGTGCTAGTCAAGTACATGGCATCTACGATAAAGATGTCGCCGATCGGGATTTTATCGCAGATCAAATTGATATTTTTCTCGGATACCTCAATCGCGCTGATATAGTCGTGGGTCATAATATAGAATACGATGAAGCTGTCATAAATTATGAATTACAACGTCTAGGGCGGAGAGGTGACTATCACCCTCAGAAGACTCTCTGTACTATGAAATCCACGGTAGATTTTTGTGCTCTTCCTGGTCGAGGTATTGGTTTCAAGTTTCCGAAACTCAATGAGCTCTATAAAAAGCTTTTTGGTGAATACTTCGAAGGAGCTCATAGTGCTATCTATGATGTCGAAGCTACTGTTCGTGCCCTGCAGAAACTTCTTCAACTCGATGTCATACGAGTTGAGCAAAATACTGTTATGCGACTCTTTTAACTGGTTTACGAGAAAAAAAAGCTCGTGAGTCAATAAACTCGGGTTGCGAATTGAGAAAAAAAAGTACACTGGCACCTAGTTATTTTCAAAAATTCTTTTTATGCAATTTATAGCCAATAAAAAAAAGTTTTATCTCATTTCCTGAGCCTTTTTCTTGCTTTCTTTTCTTGCTTTCTTTTTCGTACCCAAAAATTACGGTATCGATATGACAGGGGGGCTCCAGATAGAGTATGCTGTGCCCAGCAAGGTAGATGAAATTAAACTTGCTGAAATCAGAGAAGATATCCTCAAAAACTATTTCTACGAATCACGTCCTGTTATTACTGATTTACTTATCTACACTGTCAATACCAATGCAATTCGTATGGATATAGGTCTCAATGTGGAATCAGATGTCAAAAATGCCCAAAAACGTACGGAAGATATACGCCGTACACTTCCCACTTTTTTTAAAGAAAATGATGTGACTGTTTCTGAGTCTATATTCGTTTCTGTATGACAGTCTTTTGGCAAATTTGTTATTGATCGAGCATACTTGACACTCACAGTCTGTCTCGTAGTCATTGCCCTGTATCTCATGTATGCGTTTCGTAAATCCATTGAAGGGGCTTCTAGCTTCGCGTTCTGAGCGATAACACTTGTCACATTGCTCCACGATGTCATCATTGCTCCAGGTATTTTTATTCTCTTATCATTGTTTTTTCCTGAGCTCAAGGTAGATACGTTTTTTGTGACAGCTATTCTCACTACTCTCGGGTATAGTATCAATGATACTATTGTTATCCTCGACCGTATACGATCAAGCTATAAAGGAAAAAAGTCTCATGACAAGAGGACAACAAGGCAAATTTTTGAAGATTCTATTCAGGTAAGCTTGAGACGTTCTCTCTACACATCTATGACGCTCGTTATGATACTTCTTTGTATGCTTTTCTTTGGTCCTGATGCGCTCGTATGATTTACGACATTGATGCTCTTGGGTACACTTGTCGGTACTTATTCATCTATCTGTATAGCAGCTCCACTTCTCTACGATATCAACAAAAATATTTAATATATGGATAATCGTTTTCGTCGTGAGAAAAATATCTCACATGGTTCTGTTAATAAGAAAAATCATCATACTTCCCATCAAAATCATGAAAAAAAGTCTTCAGAATGAGAGGTTTCACCATTTGTTTGATACTTTTTGGATTCTTATAAAAAAATAAGGAAATCTCATATTGTGAGAGATACATTCTTGCTAGCAGCTGTTCTTTTGTTTGTTCTTTTGACTGTTTCTTGGGCATTGCCAAAGGTCTTTTCTTTTCATTTTGATACGAGGACACTTTTGAGTGCCTTCAATACTTCTCATATTTGAAATGCTTCTCAAGATGAATATGAAACAGGGGATATTGATATACTTATTCTTGGCCGTGGAGGACGTGAAAATGATGCACCTGATCTGACTGATTCTATTATTTTGTGACATTATAATAAAAAACAAAATAGTTTTGTCACTCTTTCTATCCCACGTGATCTCTTAGTACAATCAAAGATACTTGGTCGAGTCAAAATCAATGAAGTATATCCAGGTGCAAAAAAATCACTCTGAGATGAAGCAGCAATGAATCATCTGATGGAGATCGTGAGTCAGATTACGGGGAGGGAAATACGTCTCTATGCTATGCTTGATTTTAGCTGATTTAGAAAACTTATTGATGCGATTGACGGGGTTGAAATAGAGGTGCCGGAACGTCTCTACGATCCAGAGTATCCTACAAAGAATTGGGGATATACAGTTGTGGATATTCCTGTCGGTCTCCAACATTTTGATGGGGATAAAGCACTCAAATATGCACGTAGTCGTCATACTACGAGTGACTTTGATCGCTCTCGACGTCAACAACTCGTCATACAAGCTGTTCGAGAAAAGATGACATCATTGTCAGTCCTCTCTTCTCCTCGCAAATTAGAAGCCATTTACACTGCTTTGAGTGATTCTATCCAGACAAATATTTCTCTGAGTGATATCTTGAAAATCGCACAAAAATTTTGAAAAATTGATAAAAAAGATATTTCAGGATATGCACTTGATGTTTCTTGTTTTGGTGCCCTTCGACTCTGTCATCCGGGGGGATTGATCTTTAGCCCTGATAGAGAACTTTTTGGTGGAATTTCTGTATTACTCCCTAAAAAAGCGAGCCCAAATGTTATACATACCTATGATAAAATTCGTCTCTTTGTAGCTGTTATTACTCAATATCCTTCTCTTCTTGAGAAACCTGGATTATCCGTCGTTAATGCTTCAGGAAGGACGAATCTGGCCCTTACTGTTGCACTACAACTCAAATCAATCTGATTCCCCATTGACGAGACACAGATAAAAAATCAAAAACAAAAAATTGAAAAAACTTTTATTCGTTATAATTCGTCTATAATGCAACCTGATAATCATGTTCTCGATGCATTGACCCTTGTTTTTTCTGGTGAGAAAAGAGAGGCAACTCTCGAAGAAAGAGCTACTATGAACACTCCTTATGAACTCGTTCTTGGTAGTGACGCATTGATTTATTTTCAATAATTATGTATTCTCGTCGTAAACATATCCGTAGGCAACTCCTCACTGGCACTTCTCGCTGGTATGCTCTCAAGCATATGATGAAAGATGTGCATTTTCGTCCGTGGTGAGCTGCTATTCTTGGTATATGAGTACTTCTTTTTTATGTTCTTTTCTTTTTTGGGATGCCTTCCATCTCAGATATAGAAACATCATTCAAAGAAAGTAGCATAATCTATGATAGAGAAGGGAATCAGCTCTATACTATCTATGGTTGAGACGAGAATAGGCAATATGTTCCTTATAATCAGATTTCTCCTCATATCATAAATGCTCTCGTAGCCATGGAAGATCAACGTTTTTTTTCTAACGTTGGTTTTGATATTTTTGGTATTACTCGTTCTGCTATTACATGTGCTATGAGCGGACGATGCTCGTGAGGATCTTCATTGAGTCAACAATTGATAAAAAATACCCTTTTAATGGAAGAGACCCTCTATCGTCGAAAATTTCAAGAAATTGTCCTCTCTTTGCAATTGAATATCAGATTTTCAAAAGAAAAAATCCTAGAACTCTATCTCAATAAAATCTCTTTTGGGTCAAATTCATATGGCGTGGAACAGGCATCTCGACGGTTTTTTGGGAAACCATCAAAGGATGTTAATATTATAGAGTCTGCTATTATTGCTTCACTTCCAAAGACCCCTACAGGGTATAATCCTTATTCTCGCCGTGATCGTCTCATGGGTCACATCTATTATCAGGATCTCAAAAATGCTGAAGAGTGAGTTTCTAAAATAGATTCTCTCAATAATCCAGAAGCATTTGCTACGTTTAAACAAGCATTTTCAAAGATGCAGTTTACTACAGAGCGATGATACACTCGTGTGTGTGGTTTAGCGAGTTTTCAATGAAAAAATCCTTTTCAAAAAAAAGTCGGTATTGATTGTCTCACTGTTCCAAAAAAAGATCTCAATGATTTCCTCAATAGTCTCCAATTACCATTTACTCTTACTCAAGAAGGAAGTACTTCAGCTGTATTTATAGAGTATGAAGCAGGAAGAAAAGATCGTGTACTTATGCGAATGTATGAGGATGGATATATCAATGACCTTGAATACCGTGAAGCGCTTTTACTCTGACTAGATTATCAATTTCAGGACCCAAAAGAATCTATCAAGCATCCTCACTTTGTTTTTTATGTGAGGGACTACCTTGTTAGTTTATATGGTGAGGATTTTTTCCAACAATGATGATGGAAGGTGTACACGACTCTCGATCCAAAACTTCAAGAAAAAGCAGAATCATTGATAGTAGAATATGCAAAAACTACATTTAAAAACTATGGTATTAATAATGGTTCCATGGTAGCTCTTGATACAGTGAATCGTGATGTTGTGGCTATGGTTGGTTCCCAGGATTATTTCAACAAGGATATTGATGGAGAAGTAAATATTATGACCTCTATGAAACAACCTGGTTCTAGCATGAAACCATTTATATATGCTCGTGCATTTGAGAAGAATGCTCTTAGTACTGATACTCCTATTTTTGATGTAGAGATGAATTTTGGCACGTATAAGCCAAAGAATTTTGATGGAGAATTCTTATGACCTATGACTCTTCGTACTGCTCTCGATGCTTCTCGCAATATCCCTGCAATCAAGATGTACTATATGGCTCTTCAAAATTCTGGTAATACTGGTTTAGAACAAGAGCATGATTTGGTTTGATATCTCCAAAATCTGTGACTCACGACTATTCAGAAAAGAGAGAAAAGTAATTTGTATGGACCGCCTATAGCTCTAGGGTCTGCAGAAGTTCGTGGAGTTGATTTTGCGAGTGCCTATGCTGCACTGGCTAATAATGGTCAATTATTACCACCAAATCCTATCTTAAAGATTTTTGATCCTCAAGGCAATGAAATAAAAATTGACCCTCCTACTCCTCGACAAGTTATTCTTCCAGGAGCTGCATATATGGTCACTCATATACTCTCTGACAATAGCGCACGACCAGATGGCTGGAATTATTTTCTCACACTTATAAATGGTCGAAAAGCAGCAGTAAAAACGGGTACATCCAGTAAAAAAGTGTGAGAAAGTACTCTTCCAAGAGATCTTTGGACTATTGGGTATACTCCGCAATACACTACCGCTGTTTGGACAGGGAATACAGATGGAAAACAGGCTAGTGCACGAGCAAGCGGTATGGAATCAAGTGCTCTCATTTGGCAAAGATTTATGGATTTTGCCCATGAGACCCTTCCAAAAAAAGATTTTATACGACCTGATGATGTGGGCGGTAGTGGACAGTTTCTGTATATAAATGGTAAAAAACCAGAAGTTCTCAAGTGATTTACTCCTGAGAAGGTACAAATCGACACCCTGTGTGCTGGTCGCGTCAGTGAAAAAACACCACAAGAAGCTATCAAAGATGCGGTTATTCTCGATAAAGCATTTCCCATAGAGGATAGTTATCAAAACTGGCGTGAACCAGTTGATTCTTGGCTTAGTAGTGATAAGGGACGACTATACCTCATCGAAAAACTCTGACTCACTGAAGATATGATCATGGTGACGGCTCCGCCTGAAAATATTTGTGAGCGACCAGATGAAACCATTCCACAGTTTACTTCAACGCTGACTGATACTATGGAACTTTTTTCTGGTATTTATCCAGTTGAGATAGATTACCAATCGGTCAATCCTATGAAAGAAGCCCAAATACTTATCAACGATACAATGTATCGAACCATTAATCTCAATAATCAGAAACAGGGGAAAGCAAAAGCTGAGTTTAGTGTGAGTAGTGCGGATGGCATAGATCAAGTCATCGTATTACGTGTTGTCGATACATTTGGCTATAGTACATCGCGTAATTATCGTGTGAAGGTTCTCAGTAAGGATGCAGTGAATCCTCTTATCAAAACTGATAATCCTTCTTCTATTACTATAAAATCTGGCCAACAAATTCTTCTTTCGGGTACCATTGCTGATGAAAGTGATGTTTCAAAGATTCAAATTTTTGTGAATGATATTATTTATGGTACTCTTCAGGGGGTGAAAAAATATAATTTTACTCTCAAAACTCCCAGCGATCTTGCTCCGTGAAAACATATCATCACTATTCAGGTAACAGACTTTCAAAATAATGTCACTACCCAGGTTCATACTGTAACTGTCCAGTAACCTAGGACATTTTGATGGCGAGTTTTTCTTCTACAAAACCCCTCTCTTTTGCAAATTTTTCTCGTACAAGTGTACGAAGTTTTTCGACATTTTGTAGTGCATTTTTTTGTTCCATTATATCTGGATGGATGAGTTCGCCAGTAGTGACTTTTTTATGTCCTCTGCTTGATGTCATCAGAGTGAAATTATAGAGTGGTTGTTCTATGAGAGCATGAGGAACCATATGTGTATCTATATTTGGTGCCAGTATTTTTGCGTCCGTTGCGCCTACGTGAAATACTGCTATATTACCAACATTCCCCATAATAGCATCCATGAGATGAGGAGATACTTGATTGATATACTGATGAGCTATGACTAATCCTAGTCCATATTTTCTGGCTTCTGAAAATATATCTGCAAAACTGTCGGTGGCAAAATTTTGAAATTCATCAACATAGAGACGGTAGGGTTGTCTTTCATGAGGATCCAGTGCTGCTCGACTCATGACATCGAGCTGAAATTTACTAATCAAAAGAGAACCGATCATCTCGCTCACATCTTCCCCGATTTTTCATTTAGAGAGATTTGCGAGAAATATTTTTTTATTATCCATGATCCAACGGGGCGAAAAACCTGATTGTGGTTGGCTCACAATATTTCGTATGAGAGGTACTGAGAGAAATTGTCCTACTTTGTTGAGTATAGGACTCACAACTTCTGTTTGTTTTGTATTGCTGAGAGTATTAAATTCATCCGCCCAAAATCGACGAAGGAAAGGATTTGTCACTTTGGATATATAATTTCTACGAAACTCTTCATCTGAGAGAAGCAATGTGAGATCAAGAAGTGTACTCCCATCACGTTCTAGAAGTGTCAGTGTAGCATTTCTCAGAATATACTCGAGTCTTGGACCCCAACTGTATCCAAATATTTTTTTAAAGACTCCTACGATTGAACTTGCTATGAGAGAGGGGAATTGGTGGTGTGTATTTTCGAGAATATTGAATCAAATGGGGTACTCTACATCTGTGAGATCAAAGAGAACTACATCATTACTTCTAGATTTAGGTATTTGATGGAGGATTTTTTCATAGAGGTCACCATGGGGATCTATGAGTCCCACACCACGTCCTGCCTCTATATCTTGTAAAATCATCCTTTCCAGCATAGTTGTTTTCCCACTGCCTGTCATACCGACGATAAGCATATGTCGTTTCAACGCCTCTGTATCAACAGAAATGACATTATTTTGATCATTTGTCAGTCAAAGAATGATATTTTCTGAGGGCATTTCTAGGATTCTTTGTGTATTTTCTCGTTTTTGTGTTTTTTCTGCAGTCATATCCTTTTCAAGTACTGTTTTCACGGTTTCCTGTTGTGGTCAGATATCTTGGGGTTTAATGCTGACTTCTTGTTCTACGAATTCAGGAAATTCTCAGTCTAACTCGTTATGAGAGAAGTCGACTGAATTCTCTTCCGCAGGATCTTTATCTGTAAAGAGGAGTGATAAAAAACGTTGAATGTTGGATATTTTCTTATTCACAATATTATATTAGATATAATAACAAAAATATAAATTTGTCAAATATTTGAAATTTCATATTTTTCCTATTTCTCTCTTCAAAAAAAACCTCTGCTTTAATGCAGAGGTTTTTGATAGTAAGAGGAAGATGCTAGTTCTGGATAGTATCACCACTGAGGATATTGAATACAAGGTTTGTAATTGTCCAAGCAAAGAAAATAACCACTATACCGATAATTGCATTGATGATAATTTTTTTACCAGCTTCTTTCCCTTCATCCTCCTCACCCGAAGTAAGGATCTTCCATCCACCCCAAAGTGCCATAACTACCATGACAAGTCCGAGCAATGTTAAAAGTCCTTTTATAAAAGATTGTATAGTCGCTATAGGGTCACCAGTATTTGGTCACTTGAGTCCATCATCAACCCTATCGAGCCCAGGTTCTATCTCGCCGAGGGCGATTTGAGCTGAAGTAAGCGTACCAACGGCTACGTACATATATCGTTTCAGTGCATTCATAGGATGCTATTAATAATTAAATACCTAGTCAGTATAGACTAAAGAGCCATCTGATGCAAATTTTCCCTCTAGACAATAACAAATATATCATCGTATTATCTGTGTGGTTTGCGTAGAAAGTAGTGTTGTATCATGCTGTATATATTTTTTTTGTTTGGAGGCACAGTTCTCGATATGGACAAGAGTATGCCTATTGATAAGAGCATCATGAGGAGTGAAGATCCCCCATAACTCACAAAGGGGAGTGTCAGACCAGTATTTGGGAATATACTGAGGTTGACACTGATATTTACGATCATTTGCCAGAAAATCCAGACCGTGATGCCAAAAGCTACAAATTTTCAGAAATTTTCTTCACAAAATGAGGCAATTAAAAATCATCTATATATAATTGCCATGTATATACAGATAATGAGAAAGGCGCCAATAAATCAGAGCTCTTCTGCGATAACTGAAAATATAAAATCTCCTTGAGGTTCAGGTAAATAACCATATTTCTGCACTGAATCACCAAATCATAAACCAAAAATACCTCCACTCCCTATGGCAATCAATGCTTGTTTATTTTGGTGGTGCATGGTATTGTTTTCTATGGCAGACTTTTTTGATTGAAAAAAAGTATTCATGCGGTCATAAATATAAGAAAATTGTCATCGTTCTTCAGGTTTTTCATATCTCCCCAACACGTAGAGAAATGATGACATAACCAGAGTAATGAGTCCAAGTGCTAAGATAATTCGGATATTGCCACCCGCAATAAAATAAATACTCATTGCTATGGGGAGTATAATCAAAAGAGCTCATAGATCTGGTTGCAATAGTACCAAGAAGCAGGGGAGTCAGATGATGCCCATAAATGGTATAAAACCGTCTATGTTACTCTGCAGGAGATTTTTATACTTTGTACAAAATGCCGATGCGGACAATATTATTGAGAGTTTGAGAAATTCTGTAGGTTGCAGGGAAAAGGGTATCCCTGGAATGTCGAACCATCCGCGAGCACCATTTATTTTTACTCAGAAGATGAGGACGAGTAAAAGCATAACCATGACTCATATACTGATAATTTTGACCTGTTTCTTCCACCAAAGATAGGGTATTTTGAGCGCTATCACCATAGCACAGAGGCCTATACCTGCCTGAAGGAGATTTCTCAATATAAAACGCCAATTATTTGGTTCATTGATTGCCCCAGTTTCTACAAGTCTTTTTGTGATACGATAAGAATCATACACGCTAACAGAGCTGATCATGATAGATCAAAATAAGACGAAAAAGAGTACCAAAAATAGGAGCGTGTAATCTATATCTCTATGTTCTTTCATGGCTTTTACTCTAATGTCTTTTTATGAGAGGAAAGAGTTCACCACTTGAACAATGTATATTTAAATTATTATATATTTTCCTGTATCACTTGTTTTTGTGTGAATCACTCTCTCTCATACAATAATAGAGCAGCACGAGAAAGTCGAAAATTTGCTTTATTTCCGACGTATTTTCATTTGAGCGCCGACATGCATTTGAGGATATTTTCATGCCAATTTGTCTCAGAAGAAGCGTAAATAGGTCACCGTGAATTACCCCATCCTGAGAGTTGATCAATCGTCATATACCCTCAGAGCCAATTGTTATTGACCACAGCGCTGATAGCTCGGATACCACTTCTTGGATCATTGTAATTACGACGTGCACCACTATCTGTGTTTCCCACATTTCCTATATTCCCGGCAGTTGTGAGATTTTTTCCTAGCGTACTTTCTGCAAGTCCTACACACATGACAAAAGTGGGGTCTATACTCTCAGCAATACTTTCTTCTACCCAGATTGTTCTGTCTTGAAAATCCTTACTGGCGTATGTTTCGAGGAGTTTTTGCTGTCTTTCTTTTTCATTTTCTCCTGGAATAAAGAAAAAACCTATAGTTTTCTGAGCTGAGGAAGTATCTGTATTTTTATTATCATCGATATATTTCCATCCATAACGCGCTGGTACCAGACTTGCTGGTAAATTGCTAAAATCAAATTTTTCGAGGGGGTCTATGAGTACACCATTTTCATAAATTTCTAGATGGAGATTATTTTTTCCACTATGCTCAAAATATTCTCGAGATGTCCCGATGATATCACCAGTTGTAATTTTTGAAAATAGCGGAAGACCAGCAGGTACTATGCCTGTATAGAGGGATATAAAACCACCAGGATGTTTCATGATCATAATCCCAGGAAAATTTCCCTTCGGATTCTGTTTAATCAGAATATACCCATCTCATATAGCTTTTACAGGTACTCCTGGTTCTGTGATTATATCGAGTCCATTGTGGTGGATATTATTGAGTTGGAAATATTTTTGATCACGAAAATGGTATCAGAATCATTTTTGTGGGATAATTGGCCATGACCAATTGTTGACCACAGCTCCGCTTGTTATGAGGTCTTTTTCAGCTTTTGTATATCATGCAATCCACGTACAGAGTGTGTTTTTTTCAGTATTGCAGTTATATTCTACTATTTTTGCTTGGAGATTTTTTTCGAATTCAGCAAATTTTGTTTCAATTTTTACACTTACTGTATTTTTCTTTGTAGCTATTTTTTCAATTTTCTTTTGTAGATGTTGTTCTGTAATAGTTTGAGCGAGAACTTCTTTCTTCATTTCTTTTGTATCTGTGAGTTCTGACTGATAGTTTTCAAGACGTGATATGGTACGTTTTTTTGCTTCTATTTTCATAGCTTTTGTTTCATTGAGTTTTGCTAACTCTTCCTCTATTGATTTTTGCCTTTCCAGGAGTTGTATCGCACTATTTTGGAGTGAATTTAGTCTGTCTTTTTGTGAAAGGAGTGAACCAAATGTCCTCTCAAAGAGTATTCCGTAGACAGATGAATCAACATTCTCTTCTATTTGCATTTTATAGGCGTCTACCATCATTTTTCTGACATATGATTTTGTTTCTTCTTGTCTTTTACTTATAGTATTCATTTTTTCATCTATATATGTGATTTCATCTTCCAATTTTTTCATTTGTTCAGTACTGATTGCTATATTTTTCTCTACATCTGACTGCATATTTTCAATTTTTGAGACATATTCCTCTATATCTTTTCGTGTTTGTGACAAAATTGTTTTTGATTCTAGAAAAGTTGTTTCCATATCCGCAAACCTTTTCTCTGCATATGCGAGTTCGTAGATATCTTGGGAATCATCCTCCATGCTTGTGATTATTGCTATCTCTGGTATATTTTTTATCCATCAAGCATTTGAGCTATTCTCTGATATATTTTTTGCGTCAGAAAATGTGATATGACCTAAACATGCTGAAAGGGCAAGGAAAAGAATAATAAAATATTTGTACTTCATATAGAAGCAGATTATCATGTTGTTAGGATTTTAGCAACTTTTTCTTCTTTTCTCCCTATGTTCAAAAACTTCACACCAGAGTACAAATGATACCTACTGACTGCAGAAAACTCAGCTAAACAGCAATGATTTTCCTCTCTTGAGTCGATTGACATTGTCATGGAAATACTTCGTTCTAAGAAATGACATGCCTATGCTATATTTAATGATTTCGGGATTAATGAAAAGGTTTTTCTTGATGTCATGACACATCCAAAATTTGCTCCACTCGTGAATCGAGCATGAGAGTATACAGGTATATCAGAGCTTTTACGTAATGTCATAGTAGCCAGTGTCAAGGTGGCTGCGAGTTTTGAAAAAAAATCTATCGGAATAGAAGATTTTCTCTTAGCCCTGATCAAACAAAATAATTCTTGGTTTCTTGATTTTCTGGACTTTATCCGCATCAATGTACGAGACTTTGAATGAGCGCTTGTCGATCTCAATCGTTCACAGACGGGCTCAACTGGAGGCAATCCAGATCTTGGGAAAATCATGAATGTTTTGGAACAAGGTCTCCTCAGCGGTGTAGCCATGGAAGATGTTGAACAAAATCCAGTATTTTCTCAGATGAGTCAGGGTGATCAAAATCAAAAGCGTCAAGAAAGTCAGACACCTGCTCTCGATTTCTTTTGTACAGATATCACAAAAGAGGCAACAGAAGGAAAAATTGATCCCATTATCGGTCGTGAAAAAGAAATCGATCGTCTCATCTCAATCCTCAATCGTAAAACAAAAAATAATCCAGTACTCACTGGTGACCCTGGTGTCGGTAAAACAGCAGTTGTGGAGGGTCTCGCTCGTCGAATCTCCGCAGGAGAAGTCCCCTTTGCTATGCAACATAAGCGTCTTCTCGTCCTCGATATGACATCTCTGGTAGCTGGTACGAAGTATCGTGGTGAGTTTGAGATTCGCATGAAACAAGTCATCGAAGAAGCAACAAAACTCGAGAATGAGGTTATTCTCTTTATTGATGAAATTCATACGATTATTGGTGCTGGTGGTTCAGAGGGCATGCTCGATGCTGCCAATATTCTCAAGCCAGCCATGGGCCGTGGAAAAATACGTATTATTGGCGCAACGACACTTTCAGAATATCAGAAATATATAGAAAAAGATGCAGCTCTCGAGCGACGTTTTCAGAAAATAGAAGTCGATGAGCCATCCAAAAAAATAGCAGCTGAAATTATTCGTGGACTCAAAGGAACGTTTGAAGACTACCATAATCTCATCATCGAAGAAGATGCTATCGATGAGGCAGTTGAACTCTCTGTTCGTTATATGACAGAGCGATTTTTACCAGATAAAGCGATCGATCTCATCGATGAAGCGTGTAGTGCCAAGAGTATGACGTATGTGCATGCAGAAGATGAGATAAAAACACTGAAGCTCGAAGCTGAAAAACTCCAGAAGGATATCACTGACTTTGTTACTTCTCAGCAGTATCATAAGGCCTCTCGAGCAAAAGACCAACTCTCGGAAATCGAAAATACTATTCGTGAAAAACGTCGAAAGATCACTATTCCTCGAGAAAAACGTCATCATATTCATGCGACTGATATTCAGAAAGTAGTGCACGATATCACAGGTGTTCCGATGAAAACTCTGTCTGCTGAAGATATCAAAAAACTGCAAGATCTCGAGAAGCATATGGGCACGAAGATTATCGGACAGGATGATGCGATAAAAGCTATTGTTTCCACAATCAAGCGTTCACAGGCAGGTATTTCTGATCAACGTCGTCCACTGGGAAGTTTTCTCTTTTTATGACCGACGGGTGTCGGTAAGACAGAGCTCGTGAAAGTCCTCGCGCGTGAATACTACGGTGATGAGAAAGCTCTCGTAAAAATAGATATGTCTGAATTTTCTGAGCGACATTCTGGTTCAAAACTTATCGGTACAACCGCTGGTTTTGTCGGCTATGAAGAGGGTGGTATGCTCACAGAAAAAGTACGAAGAAAACCCTATTCAGTGGTGCTTTTTGATGAAATAGAGAAGGGGAATACAGAGATATTTAACCTCCTTCTTCAAATCATGGAAGACGGCGTCATCAGTGATGGAAAGGGGCGGAAAGTAAACTTCAAAAATACGATTATCGTGATGACGAGCAATATCGGCTCTGAAGAATTCACGACGAGTGCGACAAAAATCGGTTTTGATGTTGCAGAAGCCACTAAAGAGAGGATTATCGATGATTTCGAGCAAATTGAATGAAAGGTAGTGAAATCGCTCGATGAGTATTTCTCTCCAGAATTTATCAATCGTATTGATAAAGTCGTTGTTTTCCGACCACTTGATACAAAAGTGATCAAAAAAATTATCACTCTTCAGCTCACTGAATTGCAAAAACGTCTTCTTGGTCTCGGAGTGAGTCTCGAATGGGCAACTCCAGTTGTTGAGAGAATTCTCAAAGATACCTATAATCCAGAGTTTGGTGCTCGACCAGTCCGTCGCTATCTTCAAACGAAAATCGAGGATGAAATAGCTGATCGTATGATTGGGAAAAAGGTGACTTCTGTGAAAGTCACGAATGCTAAGAAGGAGGGGTTTGAGTTTTCAGTCTTGTAACTTCTTAATTTTTCAAAAAATAGGAAAAGCTCGCCTTTTCCTATTTTTTTATAGAATGTCTCCATACTTTTATTATGACTTCTTCAGACCCACATGATGAACAATCAGTTCGTCTCCAAAAACTCCAAATACTCCGAGCTCTCGGAGTAAAACTGTATCCTGATAGATTCTCAGGGAAACAGGATATTTCTCGTATTCGTGCAAATGCCGAAGGGCAGACTTTTCGTGAAATCGATGCTATTATTCCAAATCCAAAAAATGAGATTCATACAGCAGGGCGTATCATGCTCGTGCGAAGTTTTGGAAAACTCATTTTTGGTACGTTGCAGGACTATTCTGGGCAGATCCAATTCGCTCTTTCAAAGGATTTTTGCCTCCTCTCTCAATATGGCACCGAAATCTCTGAAATAGGAGATGAAAATATTTCTGCGTTTAAAATCTTTGAAAAGTACATAGATACTGCTGATATTATCGGTATTCAGGGGGAACTTTTTATGACGCACAAGGGAGAATTAACTATCTTTGTTCGCTCATTTCAGCTCCTCTCAAAAGCCCTACGCCCACTTGGTGATAAATTTCATGGAATAGGGGAAGATAACCAGGAAACAGCATATCGGCAGCGTTATCTGGATATGATTTTTAATGATTCTACACGGAATCGGATGAAGTTTCGATCTGATTTTATCCGTGCACTTCGTGAATTTTATTGGAAGCATGATTTTCTCGAAATAGATTGTCCTGTTATGACTCCTGCTGCATCTGGTGCAGCGGCTCAGCCATTTGTGACACACCACAATGACTTTGATCTTGATTTTTACCTCCGTATCTGTAACGAAACTGAGCTCAAAAAAGCAACAGTCGGTGGCTTTGAACGTGTCTTTACACTTGCTCCGAGTTTCCGAAATGAAGGATCTGATCCGAGCCATCTTCAGGAGTTTTATATGCTTGAGCATCAAAATGTGTACAAAAGTTTTCATGAAGATATGGACTTCACACAGGAGATGTTTGACCATATATTTACCGCTCTGAAACTGGAGAGAAAATTTGAAGTAAAAGACAAAGAAGGGAATTCAAGACAAGTGGATTTTACCACTCCGTGGCCACGCATTGATTACGTGGAGGGTGTCAATAAGGCGAGTGGTCTCGATATTACTTCGTACACTGCTGATGATGCAGAGAAACTTCGTGCTGATATTCGAGCAAAGGGGATAGAGTTTGAGGGTATGGATAAGATGGGAGCTATGACACTCATTGATTATCTCTACAAAAAAGTCCTCCGACCGACGATTACTGGACCTGCATTTGTGTACAATTATCCGAGTATTATCGCACCGCTTGCCAGAATTAGTGATACTGACCCACGAAAATGTGAAAAATGGCAGGTTGTCGTGAATGGTTGGGAGATTATCAATTCGTATTGAGAGCTTGTTGACCCGATTCGTCAGATGGAAAACTTCGCTGAACAAAGTAAGGCAGAAGCTGCGGGAGATGGCGAAGTCACAAGTGCTGATATGGAATTCGTCAAAGCGATGGAATATGGTATGCCGATTCAGGCAGGATTCGGTATGGGGATTGAGCGAATTATCGCCATCTTAACCCAGCAAGATAATCTCCGAGATGTTGTGATGTTTCCGCTTATGAAGCCAGAGAATCAAGAAAGAAAAGAAGAAAAAAAAGGTATTTCAGGACACTCTTGTGTTATTTTGATTAATGAAGAAGCACAACTTCCTGATTGGAAAGTATTAAATACTGTTGGTCATCTTTCAGCTTCATATTGAGCGAGGGAAGGAAAAAAACTTTTTCATCTCGATGATATCAAAACTACCGATGATTTTCATGTAGAAATGTGTACTCACAATCCAATAATTTTAAAAACAACACCTTCCTCAGATGATATGAGAATAGTTATAAATCAAGCACGAAATATAGGTCTCAAGACTACTCAATTCACAAAAGAGATGCTTGAAATCGCTGAAGATAAAAAACTTCATGCAGCAGTTTCTGCACAGAAATCTGAAGATATCAGTTACTACGGAGTCATGATTTATTGACCAAGTTCATTAGTCAAAGAAATTGTTAGGGATTATCCACTTTTTAAAAGTTGAATTGTCTCTTAGGTGAAATAATTATAATCTCAGTATCTATGAAATACGAAATAGTTATCGGTCTTGAGACCCATGTCCGTGTTGGTTCGATTACCAAGATGTTTGATGCCGTGCCAAATGCTGTCGCACTTGAACGTGATTCAAATATCAATATCTCTCCCGTTTCTCTCGGGCTTCCTGGAGCTCTCCCAACGCTCTCAGAAGGTGTCGTCGATCTCGCAGTGCGAGCTTCACATGGTCTTCGTATGACTGTGAATACTTTCTCACAGTTCGATCGCAAGAGCTATTTTTATCCTGACCTTCCGATGGGGTATCAGATCACGCAGCTTTTTCACCCTCTCTCCGAGCATGGTCATCTCGATGCATTTGTAGGGGAAGAGCTGAAACGATTCAAAATTCGTCGTATCCATATCGAGGCGGATGCGGGTGGTTCGAAGCATTCTGTGACGAAATCTTTGATTGATTTTAATCGTGCGGGAAGTCCGCTGATGGAGATCGTCACTGAGCCAGATTTCCGAGGAAAAGAAGATGTCCTCGAATATTTGAAAGAGCTTCAAAAAATCATGCGATTCGTCGGTGCTTCTGATGCTGATATGGAAAAAGGGCAACTTCGTTGTGATGTGAATATCTCTCTTCGTCCGGAGGGGAGTCATGAACTCCGTAATCGTGTAGAGCTCAAAAATCTCAATTCATTTCAACAAATTGGGCGTGCAATCGATGCAGAAGTGAGGCGACAAGCGGAGATTTATGATGAAAATGGTACGATTGACCAAGAAACGCGTGGCTGGGATGATGAAGCAGGGGAGAGTCATTCACTTCGCTCAAAGGAAGATGCGATGGATTACCGATATTTTCCAGAACCGGATCTTCCACCACTTGTCATCACTCAGGAATATATCGATGAGCGAAAAATAGCAGAACTCCCGATAGATCGTCGTCAGAAGTATTTAAACGAATGGAAGCTCCTCCCGGATGATTCTCGTATACTCAGTTCTGAGCGAGCTATGTCAGATTTCTTTGAAAAAACAGTATCTCTCACAAATGAACCAAAAAAGTCTGCTTCACTCATCCTCACTGTCATTCTTTGAATCCTCAAAAAGGGAGAGGAAGAGATAGATTTTTCTACCCTCAAAATCACTCCAGAAGCACTTGCAAAAGTCGTAAATATGCTCAATTCTGATGAGATTTCTTCGACAAATGCACAGGAAGTCGTTCGAATTCTTTTAAACGAAGGAGGCGATCCGGATGCTATTGTGGATGAAAAATGACTTCGCCAAGTGAACGATACAAGTGCGATGGAAGTCATCGTCGATAAAGTCCTATCAGAAAGTGCTTCTCAAATCGCTGAATATCAGTCATGAAAGGTGAATTTGTTTGGTTATTTCGTATGAAACTGTATGAAAGAAAGCAAAGGTCAAGGAAATCCAAAGATTTTTACGGAAATATTAACTAGAAAATTGACACCAAATTAAGAGAGGAGTAAGATGCATAGGTATGAGAAAAACCTTCTTATTGAGTCTCATTGTCCTCTTTTCAGGGGTTTTTTCCTATGGATTGAGGGATTGTACTGATCTGGAGCATCAATATGAGGATGTAAAAAATGAAGTTCGTACATCACTTCAAACCTGGGAACTCATTCCTGCAGATTCACCTCAAAAAAGTTCCTTTTCATCTTCTATTTCTAATTTACTTGCCAAAGGTGTACAATTGGAAAATGATTATAATTCTTGTATTACCTCTATTGAGGAGATTAATAGTAGTATTGAAACATTTTATTCAACATGAAATGCTTTTTTTACTCTCAAGCAGTGGGATAAGGCAATAGAATTTTATAAAATCATAATTGGTATCAATCCTTCATCTTATCATGCTTATTTTAATGTTTGATCTGCATTTCTGAATAAAAAAGAGTATAAAAATGCTCTTGAATATTATCAAAGTGCCCGTCTTTATGCTCGTGGTTCATTTCAGATCAACGAATCCCAATGAGCAATTAATAAGCTAGCTGGAAAAGTAAATATCCATAAAGAAATTGAAGTGACTTTCAGTAGTGATCCTTTTTCACACCTACAATACTATATTAATAGTCTCAATATACCGGAAGCATGGGGAAAAGTTTCGGAACCTAAACCGGTAGTTGTGGCAGTTATAGATGATGGCGTTAATATAAATCATCCAGACCTTACAGAACATATATGGATAGCTCCTGGTTCAAGTTATGGCTGAAATAAGGTTATCAATTTTGCTGGAGATGCATTGCCAGATAACTTCCCCACAGGAGAGCATGGAACTATGATTTCTGGTATTATCGGTGCTACAATAAATAATAATATTGGTATAGCAGGTATAGCAAAAAATGTTCAGATTATGCCACTGCGAGTTTTTGATTTCAAGGGCGTGGCAAAAGAAAGTAATATTATCCGAGCTATGAGATATGCTGTAGATAATCATGCAAACATAATTAATTTGAGTCTTGGACAGAGTCAATTTACATACAGTAAAAAATATGATGAAATCATGAAATATGCTTATGAAAAGGGTGTCATAGTTGTTGTTGCGGCTGGAAACGGTGATGTGCTTTCTTATAAAAATACAGGTATTAATACTACTATTAATCCTGTTTCTCCCGTCTGTAATAATGGTGGAGATAAGCATTATTCTATTGGTGTAGAATCACTGAACCAATCTTGAGCACGAGCTAATTGGTCAAATTATGGTGCCTGTATTTCTTTTTCCGCCCCAGGGGAAAATATTTTTTCTACTTCTATTGCTGTTTTTAATCAAGAAAATTGAGTTGATTATAGGACGGATAGTGGTACGTCATTTTCCGCTCCCATGATCACAGGTATCGTAGCTCTAGGGTATAATCAATTCTGATATATTTCTCCTGATACTGTTTATGAGAGTTTGAAGGAGAGTCTTCGCGTCAATGATATGGGCAATTTCATTATTGATGCCGGTCTTTATCTGGATGTATTGAGCACAAAACAACAAATAATAACTCTTGAACAAAATCTTCTTTTTCTGACAGGTAAAAATTCTCTCCTAGTTTGAAAAGAGTCTTTAGAAAAACTTTCAGATGCTGATTATCTTGCTCATTTTTGATACATATCAAAAAAATCATCTATTGCATCATATAAACTCAATCAGTATATTCCTAGACAAGAAGTTATCGCTCTCGCAAATGAGATATCAGATCTTGATATTCCTGAGAATTATGTGTGTCAAAATATCTTTGATGATATCACGTCAGATACTCCTAATTCCTGGGCCTGCTCTGCAGTCGAGATTGCGTATCAAGCTGGCATTATTTCGAAAAATTGAGCATATTTTTGACCCGAAGATGCCCTTACTCTTGTTGAGGCAATGAATATATTGATGCGGGCATGAAATATCAAAGTTCAGAAATATAGTGGTTGAGAATTTGAACCGTGGAAGATCAATGTTATCTGAACAGCTTTCAGTCTCGGTATAGTTCCGAGGGATTTTGATTTTTCCCCACAGTTAAAAGCGACAAGAGGTACGGTTTTTAGTATTGCTCGAAAAATATCTGAAATACAGAAAAAAAATATGTAAGTATTTTGATTGATTTTTTTGACCTTTTCGTACCATGTCTGGTGTATGGCAAACAAACACGGACTCAAATGATCAGTTGTAAAAGCCCAAGCAAAAGCTCGTCGGCTCTCAAAGAATGTCAAAAAAACAACCTATCAAGTACATATAGGGAGTGAAAATGGTCAGACTCGCAGTAATCAATCCTTCAAGAAACGAACACATTATCTCGAAAATAAGCAAAACTGGCCAAAGAAGAAATTACCGACGAAAAATTTTCAATCGCTCGTCGATATGGGGCTTCTTGATGAACGTGGCTTCTTCAAAAAAGGAAAAAAGAAAAACTTTCATACGAAATCTATGGTGGATCAGAAGGGGCTAGATTTTTACGGAATGCCGAGAGGAAAATAATTTTATGGTAACGCCTTTTCAAGAACGTGTATATGAAGCACTACTCCTTATTCCAAAGGGGAAAGTTACCACTTATAAATTCCTCTGAGACTTTATCGGTTGTAGAAGTGCACAAGCCATCGGGCAAGCTCTGACCAGGAATCCAGATGCTCCGGTAGTTCCTTGTCACCGAGTTATTCGGACTGATGGAACTATCGGTGGATATGCCTTTGGTGTTTCTCAGAAAAAAGCTATACTAGCATCTGAAGGCGTTTATTTTGATAAAAAAGATTTTTTATTAGCGCCCCAGGATTCACTCTGGCAGTTTATTTCTTAATTTTCTACCATGTCTGCACATTCCCTTCCTACGTTGGCTTATTCTTACGACGCTCTCGAGCCACATATTGATGCTCTTACGATGGAAATCCATCACAGCAAACATCATCAAGCATATATCACAAATTATACAAAACTCCTCGAATGAACTGGTTTAATCGAAAAATACACTCCAGAAGAACTCATTCATCACTTGGATGAAGTCCCTGCGGATAAGAAACAAGGAGTGATCAATAATCTCTGAGGTCATCTCAATCATTCATTTTTCTGGACAATTCTCACCCCAAATCCTCTCAATCGAGTTTTGCCGACTGGTCAATTATCGCGTGCGATTCAAGATACTTTTGGGAGTTTTGACGGATTCAAAGAACAGTTTACACAAAAAGCCATGACAGTATTTGGTTCCGGATGGGCGTGGATCGTAAAGGATGCTAGCGGTCTATTATCTCTTCGTCAGACAGCTAATCAAAATTCACCATTGTCTGAAAATGAAACTCCTATTATAGGTCTCGATATCTGGGAACATGCATATTATCTCAAACATCAAAATAAGCGTGCTGATTATGTAGCTGCATTTTGGAACGTGGTTGATTGGAAAAAAGCGGAAGAGAATTTTTCTCAGTAATAAAAAATATGTATTTTGAAAATCATGGCGGAGAGTAGGGGATTTGAACCCCTGATGCCTTGCGGCATACACGCTTTCCAAGCGTGCGCACTAGACCACTATGCGAACTCTCCTTGTCTAAAAAAGAGCTCCACATGAGCTCTTTTTGATTTCATTGGTGACCCCACGGAGAGTCGAACTCCGATTTACTGGATGAAAACCAGCTGTCCTAACCGCTAGACGATGGGGCCGATGGTCGGGAAGACAAGACTCGAACTTGCAACCCCTGCGTCCCAAACGCAGTGCGCTAGCCAATTGCGCCACTTCCCGACACGGCTACTGTGAGAGACTATCTGCCCATGCTTCGCATAAAGCTACGCAGGGCATTCTCCGCTATACTACTCGCTTACCAATGGCTGTGCCATTCGTAGCTCGTAGAGCGAAGAATGGTGGGTGTGCCTGGATTTGAACCAGGGACCTCGTCCTTATCAGAGACGCGCTCTAACCAACTGAGCTACACACCCATATAAACAGTACGGTGATTATAAAAGCAAAAAGTAAATTGCAACAGAATTTGTCACTCTCTTTACTTTGTATCCTCAAAAATTTCTGTTTTTACTCCGTAGAGTATGACATCTCCTTTCCCGAGATGAGTGGTGTCAAGGCTGATTTTCTTTATGATCTGGTGATACACTTCTTCTCCAGAGAGTGCATGTGTAAACATGTGAGGGAGTATGATTCAGACTTTTTCTTGATTTTGACAGAGGAGTATCATTCCCTCTGTTTCACCATCTAATTCATCAGGATGGTGGAGTATTCGTCTATCTTTGTCATGAAAAATATCTACTCTGAAATTGAGTTTTCTCATCTTTTCATGATTTTCTATATAGGGTTCAAATCTAGGATCATGGGTAATCAGTATGATATTATCGATGAATTCTTCTCCAAAAGTATCATGTGCTGGGTAGATACGACCTGTACTTCATACGACATTTTCCCCATCACGGAGTGTGATAAATACTGGACTTTTTTCATTTGAAAATGGGTGTATTTTTTGGAGATCATCAGTAGAGAGAGTCTTTTTTTCAAAAAGGTAAGATTCTAGAACGATACGTGCAAGTGTGTTCATAAAAATGGGTTTAAGTATGAGTAGGAAAATGAGTTTGTTCAGAAATACTTTTATTCTTTTTCCATTCTATTATTTTTATAAAAATTTCTGAACATTCGCTCAAGACAGGAATATCTGTATTTTTGTCGAAAATTGACTGCGTATATCACCAAAATCATGCCATGATTGATAACATACCGAGCATCATACCCCCTGTTATGACAGCATAGATACTGATAATACTTATGAGAATACCTTGTATTAAGGTAAATTTAAACTCTGTTTTTTTCCATAGACGGATGATAAAGAGTATATTTATCAATGGTATAAATAGAAATGGTGAACATTTTTCCCGTTTTTTATTTTCGTAGAGGGACTTGTAGTCTTCATATATTTTTCCAAATGAAGGTATGCTGGTATGATTGAAGATATCTCTGATGTATCGAAGCAAGCTTTTGAGTATGAGATGTACTTCACGACCGCCAAGAAGTCTATCACCCAAGAGGTGAATTTTACCTGTTTTTCCATCTCCAATACTTTGGTAAACAAGCCAAAATATTGCCACTATCAGCAGCATGATAAAAATTACTAAACTTCGATCTATCGTCATTGCGACCATGAGAGCGATAAAAAGCCATGTACCAAACTTTTCACCATCTTCTGTTTTTCCTCCATATTTTGCGGAGAGATATATACCGAAAAATGGTATATGAGAGAGGAGAATCAGTGTTTTTTCCTCTTCACTGACTGTGACTTCTTTTGAGAATTCTTTTTCGAGATTTTTGAGAGATAAACTCGTCATATTCATACGAGGTTTTTCTCACATAAATGCACTATAGAGACCATTTCATAGTAGAACTAAAAGTCAAAAGAATATAATAAATAGTCCTGCATGCATCCACGAAAAATCATAGATAATCACTGATGAAAAATTTCTCGAATACACGAGAAATATGATGACTAGGAGAAATCAGAGATGTATGAGAGCTGCATAACGTGAATGACTTCTGACAAATGTATTTTTAAATTCTTCTCGCGGAGAAAAAAGCATAAATAATGCTAAAAAACAATAACTAATCATCGCATTGTGTTTTTCTGTCACAGAAGGCATCTCAGTTCTTGTTTCCATAGCTTCAATATAGCATATCTTTATCACGAATACAAGAATTTGATCATAAAAAAACCGATTCTAGGCAGAACCGGTTTATTTTTATGTGGTTTTCTTACTTTCCTACAACGTAGCGATAAAATCCCGCTGCTCACAATGCACCGACCAATTGTCCTGCAAGGATAGCTAGTGTAGCATTCACAGGAATACCATAGAAACCAATACCTAGAAGTACAGCTGGATTAAAAAAACCACCTGATATCTTCCCAACACTTACGGCACCAGCAATCACGATGGCACCGATAGCAATACCGTAATAACTATTACCAGCAGTGAGTTTATTGACAGCTGTATAGTATATGACACTGACTAGAGCGAAAGTAAAGATTCATTCAGCGATAAAGAATGCCTTAAGGTCACCAAATAAGCTCACAGGTGGGAGTGTGATATTGAGCCCTTTATGCATCACCATATAGGCAATAATTGCACCAAGGAGCTGAGCAATAACATATCCAATAGCATCATGCTTACTGATTTTCTTGTTCAGTAAGAGACCAAATGTTACCGCAGGGTTAAAATGAGAACCAGAAATAGCACCCCCCATGTAGACAATAGCTGTGAGAGCTATACCGATATGAACGGCTGTGAGAGCAGAAGCATTGTAAATACTTCAGATAATACTCACAACGAAGAGAAATGTTCCGACACCTTCAACAACATACTTTTTCATACAGGAAAATTAGAAAATAAAATTATGCCTCGTTATTGATAATCTTATCAATAAGGCCATATTTGAGTGCTTGCTTCGCATCCATGAAATTATCTCGATCACAGTCTTTTTCAACCTGTTCAATAGGTTGTCCTGTATGTTTTGCGAGTATTTTGTAGAGAATTGTTCCAGTTTTCAAAATATGTTCAGCAGCTAATCGGATTTCAATGGCCTGCCCCTCAGCTCCACCGAGTGGCTGATGAATCATGATCTCTGTGTGGGGGAGGGCATAACGTTTGCCTTTTGCACCACCTGCGAGGATCACAGATCCCATACTCGCAGCCATACCGACAGCTACCGTGATGACATCTGGCTTGATGTATTGCATCGTATCGTAGATCGCGAGTCATGCTGTGACGTGACCACCAGGACTATTGATATACATAGTGATGGGCGCCTTTGAATCTTGCTTTTCCAGAAAAAGAAGCTGAGCAATAATCGTATTTGCTACCATAGAATCAATAGCTTCTCCGAGAAAAATAACACGGTCTTCGAGGAGACGAGAGTAGATATCATAGACACGTTCCCCTGTAGGTGTTTTATCGATAACAGTCGGGATGAGAGTGCTTACAACTGGGAAAACTTTCTTCTTGGGCATAAATAATAAATAATAAAATAATGACTATATGCTATCAGTAAAAGCGCATATGCAAGAGGATTTGAGACGCTTTACTCTTTTCAATTTTAACTACGATGGTCTTGTACAGTTTCCACTTATTCAAAGGGAAAAATTAGTTTGACGCCAAAATAAAATCATATACAATGGATTTATGACTCATGATAACTATTTTTACCTTTATTATTCTCTTTCTCTTAGCGAAGGATAATTTGTCGTATTTTATACACTTTTCAACCCTTTGCTTACGCGGAGGGTTTTTATTTACTTTATTTTTATTATGAAACCACTGAAACAAGATTTAGAAGAAAGAGGATTTCTTCATCAATATACACACGAAGTAGTCTTCGAGAAATTTAATGTTGGATGACAGAGTTTTTATCTCGGTGTCGATCTCAGTGCGGATTCAATGACCATTGGAAATTTTGTCGCTCTTATGATGGCTGTGCATTTTATGCTGAGAGGGAATAAGGCATACTTACTTGTCTGATGAGCCACTTCAACTCTTTGAAATCCTGCAGGTAAAGATGCAGAAAGACCAATTCTAGAAGAGAAACAATTACTCATAAATCAAGCTGGGATTACTAATCAATTTAGCACACTCATACACAATGTAGAAAAAATTTCTTGAAAAAAATTGGACTTTGAAATCGTCAATAACTATGATTTCTTTAAAGAAATGAATGTACTTGATTTTATGAAAGAAGTGGGGAGATTTATGACAGTGAACTGGATGATAGGGAAAGAAATCGTTAAAAAGAGAATAACTGATCCAGATAAATGGATTAGTTATGCTGAATTTTCGTATATGCTCATCATGTGATATGATTTTTTTCACTTATGGAAAACTAATTGAGTTACACTGGAAATAGGATGAAGCGATGAGTGGGATGGTATACTCTCTTGAGTCGAACTCGTTTCAAAAAAAGAAGGATGAGAAGTCTATGGAGTTACCAATAAGCTCATCACTGACGCGAATGGAAAAAAGTTTGGCAAATCTGAGTGAAATGCACTCTGGCTCGATACAAAAAAGACCAGTTCATACACGCTGTATCAATATTTCATGAATACTCTCGATGTGGATATCAGAAAGTATTTAGGACTATTTACTTTCATGGATATTGTGGAAATTGAAAAAATAGTTCATGAACACAATGCAGCTCCAGAAAGGCGAGTATGACAGAGCTTACTTGCCTATAAAGTAGTAGAAATGGTTCACTGAACTCATGAAGCCGAAACTTCTGCAAAGATTTCAAAACTCCTCTTCGGAGAAGGTGACAGAATGGAAATTCTCAAAAATCTAGAACCAGCAGAATTAACCAGTTTTTATACAGAAATATGATGATTTCACTATACATGAGAAAATCTTTTTGAAACTCTAGTTAAGGCCGGTCTCGCTTCATCAAATTCAGAAGCGAGAAAATCTCTAGAATCTGGGGCGATCTTTATTAATGAGGAAAAAATTTCAGATATGAATTGCACTGTTGGTGAAAAATTCATCAATGATACAGTATTATTGATCAGAAAATGAAAGAAAAGTTTTAAATTAATCACTAAATAATAAATAAAGTATGAAAAAGGTATGAATTATTGGCTGACTGTGACCCGAGACAACAGCTGAGTTTTACTTGGAGCTTGTTTTTTCATGTAAGGAAAAAATGAGTCCTGTGAAACCTGGAATAGTGATTTCAAATTTGCCACTTCCGTATTCTATAGAAGAAGATCTTATTCTAAGGAATCAAGGAGTGGAGAGATATCTTCCATACTTGATAGAAGAAGCAAAGAGACTTGAGCGGTCGTGAGTCGATTTTATCGTTATTCCTTGTAACTCAGTCCATATTTTTTTAGAGGAAATCAGGAAAGTGGTCTCTATACCTGTACTGAGTATAGTTGAGGAAACGATTGCTTTTTTCAAAGAAAATGGATTCAAAAGGATTTGAATGATAGCTACTTCTGCAACCTTAGAACATAGAATTTACGATTCACTTATTGAAAAAAATTCAATGGACTGCATAACTCCAGACGAGTTTGAACAAGCTTTAATCTGAAAACTAATATTGTGACTTATTTCATGAAGACCGAGTAATAGAGACAGAAATGAGCTTATGAAAATCATCGCAAGTTTTGAAGATAGAAATGTTGACTGTCTCGCATTAGCGTGTACTGATTTACAGCTTCTCATCCCAAGTAGTTATACTCTCAAAGTATTTGATACCATGAGAATATTGGTAGATGCTACAGTGAGAGAATTAATAGGGTAATTTTTACTATATAAAAATTACATTATCGAGAAAAATTTGAAATCATAAAATATTTTCTATACTCTCCTTTGTTCGATGGAGGAGTGCGGGGGTAGCTTAAATGAGCGAGAGCACTAAGGCTTCAACCCTTGGAGGTACCGGTTCGAACCCGGCCCCCCGCTCCAATCCTATCAGGTATGCAGACATAGCTCAATTGGCTAGAGCGCCGCCTTGCCATGGCGGAGGTTGTGGGTTCGAGTCCCATTGTCTGCTCCATTTAAATTTAAGAAATCACCTGCAGGGGTGATTTTTCTTTTTCTAAGAAACAAAATTTCACTAATAAGTAACAACACTTATAATCTATAGTGCTACTTAATATTTTCTTATGATTCATACCGAATTCACATGATATACAACATTTATTTCTGCGGGCATTCACATTTGGAAAGTCTGTTTTACTGATGCCTCAGAAAAACAACTTATAGTCTACTACATGATTACCGATGAATACATCAAATTTGCTCGACGTGTTAAAGATGTTATCCCAGATGCAGAATATCATGATTATCCAATACATGGCAATCATTCTCCGGCTCTTGAGCACAATACACGCGCATTCGTGGAGGGGCTCATAAGAACACAAAAGTCTATTATTGATAAGTATTTCAAAGATCACGAATTCAATTCTAAAGAGATCTTCGTTGGTTTCGCAACGGAACAAGAGGGATATGATAGATGACACCATTTTGTGACTCAAAAGTACCCAAATCTTGCTCTTGCAGAACATACGGGTATGTGACAGGATGAAGAGGTTCGCATACTTGGTAAAATACAATAGTTATGACTAAGTATTTATCTTTTTGACAGATGGTCGCTCTTATTGATTCGATTCTTTTCATTTATCTCTTGTCTGTGATTGATTGGGTTGGATTTTCAAATATCAAAGACATCTTCGAAATTCTGTCATGGTTGGTTGGCGGGTCTGCTGTTTTATACGGACTTCATGTTTGGAAAAAACAGATGAAGTGAACTACCGAATATGAGGTCGCCCGGAAAATAATGCATTCTGCGTACAGAATTAGAGATGGAGTTCAAATAATCCGAAATCCGATGATGTGGGCACAAGAGCAGGAGTATACTGGAGACCGTACTGGACTTAATGATGAACAGATAAGGATGAAAGGTAGAATGAACGCATACAACAAGCGCTTTACTACTCTTACAGAGGTACGCGAGAAACTCTTGGTCGATATTATCGAGGCGGAGGTATTATGGGGTGTTAAAATACGAGAGCTTATTTATGACTTATTCTTGCACTTGAGGCAGTTAGAAATAGCTGTAGAAGATGATTTCAGATTTCAGACTCTCACTGATTATCAGCGGAGAACTGACTCGCATTATCAGGTTAGGTCCAGACAAATTCCTGAGATACTCTACTCCATGCAAGGAGGCATGATGATGGTTGAGCCACACGCAGACGATAAATATGCAAATGAACTAAAGAAAAAGATTGATTCTATAGGTGAATACCTCAGAGGTTACATAGATTTTGATTAGGATTTTTAAAATGTGACAAATAAACTGATAGTTTTTTGTAACTTTTTGTTTTTTCTTATACTTCGATTATGAAATTCCTCATTTTCTGAGACATTTACTGAAAAAAATGACGACAGATGCTCGCAAAGTATCTGCCGGATTTGCGTGTAAAATACACTCCTGATGTCGTCATAGCCAATAACGAAAACATCTCACATGGAAAGGGTCCACGGATGAATCAGATTGAGTGGTGTGAAGAGACGGGGATTGATATTTTTACTGGAGGGAATCATTCACTTGAATCCATGGAGGATATTCGTGAATATATGGATAGACCTGACTCAAAACAATTACGTCCTATAAACTCTTTTTGAGATGATATTCCTGGAACTGGTGATAAAATTTTTACTTTCGGTAATAAAAAAGTATTGGTTATCAATCTTCTCGGAACTGCATTTATGAGGGATACCTATGCAAATCCGTTTCCTCTTGTCGATGAAGTTCTTGCTCGGTATGAACAGGAAAATTTAGAAGCGATATTGGTTGATTTTCATAAAGAAACAACGGCTGAAGGGTATGCTATGGCCAATTATCTCGATGGTCGAGCATCACTCCTATGGTGAACGCATACACATATACAGACAGCTGATGCAGAGATCTGGCCAGGATGACTTGGCTTTATCTGTGATATCGGTTTTATATGAGCGAGGCGTAGTGTGGTGGGCGTCGACTGGGAAACAATCAAACATCGATTTATCGAAAATCGTCAGGAATGACTCATGTCCCCAGACGATAACTGAACAGGCGTACTGTCTGGAATGTATGCTGAAGTTATTGAAAAAAAATGTGTAAAGATAGAGCCGTTTAGAATTTGCGAATAATATGCCAATTACAATCACTATCGACTGACCTTCCTGAAGCGGGAAGTGAACAACGGCAAAGCTTCTTGCAGAAAAATTGGGCTTCAAATATCTCGATTCTGGCTCTATGTATCGAGCAGTTTGAGTATATTTGAAAGAAAGAAAAAAAGACCTCGAACATGTGACTGATACCGATGTTGAAGGAATAGAACTTTCTTTTTCTCACTTCGGTGCTGTGCAAATAAACGGTATAGACTATGAGTCTCGTATTCGTACGGCTGAAGCAGGAGTCTATGCTTCATTGATATCTTCGCAGAAGTCAGCCCGAAGTGTCGTGATAGAATCATGAAAAAAATTATTGGAATGAGAGAATTATGTTCTCGAGGGGAGAGATACGGGTACTGTTTGGGCACCAAACGCACAAGTCAAAATCTATCTCATAGCAGATGCATCTGTCCGTGCTCATCGTCGATGGCTCGAACTTCAGAAAAAATGAGATGCTATCACAGAAGAAGAAGTCCTCAAACAAATCTGCGAACGTGATAATCGTGATATGACCCGTACTGACGGCCCCCTTCGAAAACCAGAAGGGGCGTATGAAATCGATACGACACATCTGGAAATAGGAGAACAAGTAGAGAGGATTTATGAGATAGTGCAGGAAGTTTTGCAAATATCAGAAAAATCCTCATAATACAAAAACCCAAGGAGATATGTGCGGTGGATTAAATTCCACTGAGGAAAGTCCGGACATCATAAAAATTCTGAGAGCTAACGGCTCTAGCTCGGATGGCGACATACGAGTATGGAAAGTATCACAGAGACGACACAGTCATAGCATATCAACGAGAAGAATTTTCGGTGCTATGGCCAAGGTGAAAAGTCTCAGCAGTTCTTCCTCGCTGAGAGGCCCCATAGCAATATGAAGGTCTTGGTAAACCCCAGATGATGCAAGTAAATTGGCTCCGCCTCGGCGGAAGATTTACGCTTGAGGTTCCGAGTGATCGGGATCCCAGAGAGATTCATATCGAGATACAGAATCCGGCTTATTACTTGGGTATAAAATCGTCTTCGGACGATTTTTATTTTAAATACATTTGAAATCTTCAATATTTCCTTAGAATGCGAATAATATTTGAGTTTTTCAAGTTTTTTAACTGTAAATGAGAAACTATTAACCATAAATTTTTTATGAAGTATCTTACTATTGCCATCATCGCTCACGTCGATCACGGTAAAACGACGCTCGTCGATGCTCTCCTCAAACAAGGTGGAGCATTTCGTGATAATCAAAGTGTCGAAGTCTGTGTCATGGATTCAAATGACCAAGAAAAAGAGCGAGGAATCACGATTTATGCAAAAAATACTGCTATTCAAATCGGTGATACACAGGTTAATATTGTTGATACTCCTGGACATGCTGACTTTGGTTCAGAGGTAGAACGAGTCCTCCGTATGGCTGATTCTGTCCTCCTCCTCGTCGATGCGTATGAAGGCCCTATGCCTCAGACACGATTTGTCCTCCGTAAATCTCTAGAGCTTGGTCTCAAGCCAATTGTTGTCATCAATAAAATCGATAAACCAACTGCTCGCCCTGCATATGTTCTCGATGCGGTTTTCGACCTCTTCGTCCAACTCGGTGCAACGGATGAACAATGTGATTTTGCTCATGTATATACAATCGCACGAGATGGTGTCGCAAAGAAAGAAGTCGCTGATGAATCATCAGATCTTCAGCCACTTTTTCAGATGATTCTCGAAAAAGTACAACCACGAGAAAATGATGCTACAAAGCCATTTCGTATGCAAGTAGCAAACCTGGCTTATGACTCATTCATGGGACGTCAGGGTATAGGCCGTATCGCTGATGGAGTCGTCAAAAATGGTGCAAATGTCATCATCATCGGAAATGATGGTACCAAGCGTAAAGGAAAAATCTCAAAGATTGTTACTTCCCGAGGACTCAATAAAGTAGAAATCCAAGAGGGAATTGCAGGAGACCTCGTCTCTATTGCTGGTATTCCTGATATATTTGTCGGAGAAACTATTGTCATTGATGAAAATACTGAACCACTTCCGCCAATCACTATTGATCCTCCAACATTAAAAATGCAGTTTTTTGTCAATGATTCACCATTTGCTGGTCGAGAGGGGGATTATGTTACAAGCCGTCATATTCGTGATCGTCTCGAAAAAGAACTCGAAATGAACGTCGGTCTGAAGGTTGATTTTAAAAGTGATGGTACTTTTGTCGTAGCTGGTCGTGGAGAGCTGCATCTCGCAGTCTTGATTGAGACTATGCGTCGTGAGGGGTTTGAACTCCAGGTGGGTGCCCCAGAGGTTATCTTTCATGAAGAAAATGGTGTCAAAATGGAACCATTTGAGAAATGTATGATCAATGTCCCAGATGAATCAGCAGGTGCTGTCATCGAACAGATGGGAAAACGACGCGGTATCATCCAGGATATGAAATCTGAGAGAGGTCTCACATTATTAGAGTTTTCTATCCCAACTCGAGGGCTCCTCGGTTTTCGACGAGAATTTACGACAATGACTCGAGGCGAAGGTATCCTCGCGAGTGCTTTTGATAAGTATGCTCCTTATGGTGGTGACATAAATAAACGAGAAGTTGGTTCTATGATATCTGCTTGTGATGGTGCTGCTATGACATTTTCACTCTTCAATCTCCAAGAGCGTGGTCCTATTTTTATCGAACCACAGACAGAAGTCTATGAAGGTATGATTGTTGGAGAGCATTTGAAGGGTTCTGATCTCGTCGTCAATGTCATCAAAAACAAACAACTTACGAATATGCGAGCATCAGGGACAGATGAAGCAATGCGTCTCACTCCTCCTCGTGTCATGAGCCTCGAAGATGCTCTTGATTATGTCGGTGCTGATGAATATGTCGAAATCACTCCTACGAAAGTCCGTCTCCGAAAGAAAAAGCTCAAAGAGCACGAGAGAAAGAGAGGATAAATAAATAATCTATGAAACTCATCCACCTTAACGTCGAATCGTTTAAATACTTTGATGCTCTGGTGGATTTTTTAATACTTGAAAAACCAGATATACTTTCACTGGTTGAGGCAACTGATGGTGCATTTTTTGGATCACAGGGCGGCCAACGAAGGGATTATATTGGTGAATTATCGAGCAGATTTGGCTGGAATGCTGTTTTTCATCCAACTGTATTTCGGGATATGGGAGAATATAGAGTTGCTCTCTGAGCAGCTGTCTTGAGTCACTTTTCTATTGAGTGAGAGAGTCAGCAATATTTTGGAGAACAATCACCAACTATAGTTCCAAATGATAGCATATCTTTCTCCGACAGGCCAAAATATGAGAGATACCCTCATGCCTGGAAATGGTCACTCCCATTTCTTGTTACAAAAATTCACACAACGCAGTGAATAGCGAGAATTCTTACTGCACATTTTCATGTTTCCTACGATCGTCTCGAAACGCTTCAGATATGGCAAGATGCAGAGAGGGTTGTTGAATATTTAAATTCTGTTGATTCCATTCCGACGATCCTGACCGGTGATCTGAATATTCGCAATGAAAGCATGGCCATCAAGACGCTTTCTCAGAAACTCACTCAACAAACGTGAAATATTTCAAATACGCTCTGTCGTTCTATTCATCCAATTTTTGATGATAAGCCAGGTCATGCAGGGTTATGAATAGATCATATTTTTACAAAGAATGTTTCTGTGAATTCTTGCGAAGTACGAGATTCTGTAGCGGTGTCAGATCATCTTCCTTTAGTACTCGACTTTTCTCTGTAATTACTATACTCACGTTATGATCAATTATATTCTTCATATTGATGGTCGTGGTGGTAGTGGTAAATCCACGCTTGTAAATGCTCTTAATGAAAAATTATGATTAGTAAAGACTGCTAATTATACTACTCGTAAACCACGATATGAAGGTGAAACTGGATATTATTTTGTCACAGAAGAAATATTTCAAAAAAAATTTAAAAATAATGAAATACTTGAATGCTATTTTCGTAAATCAAATCAGTCCTTTTATGGTATACCAGCACCAATAGATACGAGTATCGTTCAGTGTGAAATAATGGGACATATAGCTCTCAGAAAATGGTGTTTTCAAAATGAAATTCCTTTTTTCAGCATCTACCTTGATGTAAACGAGACAACATTACTTCAGAGACTCCAAAAACGCTCTGATACAAATGAATCACCAGAAATTCGACTCAAGGAAGACGAATATTATGAAATATTTCGAGATTGTTATGAAAATGTCTACGACTACAATGACAAAACTGTTGAGGAAGGCATGGAGGATATCATTACTATGATGAGAGAACGTGGTCTTATCTAAATCTCGGTAACTGAAGGTGAGTATATTTTTGTTTATACCAAGCGTAGAGCCCTCATGCTATAGCACCTGCAAAATGCCCCAAGAAACTCACTGTAGCTCCGAAACCAAAAGCAAGGTTTATAACCATCAATAATAGGGCTCACTTATAGTCACTGTGTTTATGTTTGTAGAGGTTGTAGGCATAGACTGCTAAGAGCGACATGGCAAATCCACTCCCGCCAATAGTAGGATTATCAGAAAAGAGGAAAAGAAATATCCCTACAAACAGTGTCGTCCATCACCAGAGGTACCAAGTCCATACTCGACCATATCATATTTCTATGCTTCTTCCAATGGTTATAAAAAAGAGGACATTGCTCAGCACGTGTAGTACCCCACCATGGAGGAAACTGTAGAGGAAAAGTTCGCCTAGAAAACCAAAAATTCCAACTGGGTAATTGTAGATACCACCATAAATAATTATTCACGGTTGTATCATAAAAACCAGAGCTCAAAGCACAGAAAGAGCTGAAATCGTATTTATGGGGCTCTTCCACTCAAACCTTTTAAAGTTTGGCATTTGTATGGTAATTTGTTTCATGAGAATGAGTATATATTTTTCCTTGATTCTGCCAAGAGAGAAGTATCATTCATGTATGAAAAATACTTTTGTTGAAAAATATATCGCTGATAACAAGCTTTCTATTCTCCAGTGTGATGAAGAAAAGCCATGGTGAGCGTACTATGTTATCGAAGAAACTGCTGAGTATGATAAAAAAATTCTCTGGATAAAGCCACACCAGTTTCTGAGTCTTCAATACCATGGAAACCCTTCTCATCTTTGACACAGGGAGGAAGGGGAATGACTCACAGATATGGCTCTTGTACTCGGGAAAACAGATGTTTCCTTACTTAGTGTAGAGGCAATTTATGAACTTATTCCCCAGGATTTGGAAATTCTCACACTAAATAAATGAGAACAATTCCATACTCCTGCCGGAGTCCTCCATGCCTATATCAATCCATTTGATCATGATATATATCTTCTCGAAACTCGGATTTCACAAACTCCAGAACAAGCAAGTGATCGAGAAAAAAACATTATTCGGATTTATGATACAACGATGCGCTGAGGTACACAAGATTGGCCGGAGTGGTTACGAGAAAAAATAGCTACTACTGTTCAATCAAGATAACACTAATTATTCCAAGAATAATACCGACCTTATTCACGATACTGAGATTGTCTTGAAAATAGAGAACTCAAACGAGGACAACTATAATCAGGTTTATAATCGTCATAACGGAAATGGCCTTTGAGAGAAACTCGTATTTTAGAGAGATCCCCCAGATAACTATTCCAATAATATAGAGTAATAATCACAGCATAAAAATCTCATTTCTTGATTCTTGTGACCATTTTTTGAGCACGATATCTCCTGCTGCTTCAAAGAAAGCTGCAATTGATACGAGAACAAGGAAAAGAGTTTGATTATTCATGAGTTTTTTGTTTATACCATACGACATCGTATCCTTCTTTTGGTTCACGAGAGAATTCCTCGTATTGGTCTAGAAACTCTGGGAAATACGTATTACCTTCATAGTTTCCATGAATTTCAGAAACACGTATTTCAGCATCTGGATTTTCCAAGAATTGTTTGTAAATCTCGGATCCACCGAGCACCAAGAGATCCTCATCAGATTTGAGAGCTTGAATAACTTCTTCAATCGAAGTATAGATTTCAATCTCTCACTTTTCACTGCCTTCTACTTTCCATTTTCCATCTTCTCCTTGAATTGTTTGGAATTCACCAATTTTCACAGCAAATGGATCCCGCGTGAGCATGATATTTCTTCTTTTTGGTAAAATCCGACCAATTCACTCATAGGTTTTTCGTCCCATGAGAATCGTTTTTCCACTCGTAAAAGCTCGGAAATCAGCCATTTCTTCTGGTATATCCCATGGAAGTTGGTTATTTTTTCCAATAACACGATTTTTTGTCATCGCAGCGACGAGGATATATTTCATAATTATTGATTAAATTTAGGCCACTGATTATAACCAATTTCTGGATTATTAGATTGGTGTCGCATGATATATTCTACCTCTTTTTTATTTACTTCTTCATCACTAGCAGAATCTCATTGCCATAATATCTCCCTTGTTATAGTGAATACTTTTTTTTCATCCTCAGTAAAGTCGTTTTCAAGTAATTTACTATTCACACTTCCGAAATATCTGAAAGTTCAGGTTAAATCTTTTCCTATGTATATTTTATTATTAGGGTATGTGATTTTATATATCCACTTCATTAGACGGCAATAGGAGCTTTTATCATTGGATCAGGATCATAACCCACGATTTCGAAATCTTCATATTTGAAGTCAAAAATATCTTTTACGGCTGGATTGAGCTTGAGTTTCGGAAGTGTTTTTGGTGTACGTGAGAGCTGTTCGGCTACTTGGTCAAAGTGGTTATGATAGATATGGAGATCACCAGATGTGTGGACGAATTCACTAACCTCTAAATCACATACTTGAGCGATCATGTGTACCAAGAGAGAATAAGATGCGATATTGAAAGGGAGCCCCAAAAAGCTATCAACAGAGCGCTGGTAGAGCTGACAAGAGAGTTTATTGTTAGCTATATAAAACTGAAATAAGCTATGACATGGAGGGAGAGCCATACTGTCAGCTTGAGCAGGATTATAGGCAACAACGAGATTGCGACGACTATTAGGATTGTTTTTGCAATTATTTATTACCTTTTTTATTTGGTCGATATGCTCGCCATTGAAGTTTCTCCATTGATAACCATAGACTGGACCTAGGTCACCCCATGTTTTTGCAAATTCTGTATCATTTTTGATATTTTCAACAAATATTTTGAGTTGTTCGTCCCATTCAGGTGTATATTTTGGATATTTTTCTGAGAGATTATTTTTCTCGAGATAGTTCTGAAATGGCCATTCGTTCCAGATACGGACATCATTATCGACGAGGTATTTGATATTTGTATCACCCGCGAGAAACCAGAGAAGCTCATGGATGATACCTTTTGTGAAGACTTTTTTTGTAGTCAAAAGTGGGAAACCTTCAGAAAGATCACAGCGAAATTGGTAACCAAAAACACTTCGCGTACCAGTTCCAGTGCGGTCTTCACGGTCAACGCCATTATCCATGACGTGTTTGAGAAGGTCGTGATATTGTTTCATGATATTATTTGAGAAGAATTTGAGCTATTGTATCAAAAATAGACGTATCTACCACTCTTTTTTCTGATGATTTTTTAAAAATTTTGTATTTTTCTAGGATATTTGCAAGTTCACTGATATTTTTCTGCTCAAGGAGTTCGTGACCTTTCTTTTCAAATGCTTTAGCATTCCAATATTGGTGATTGTTCCCAGTAAACGGATGGGGAATGAGTATCATATGAAGTCAAAATACTTCAAACTCAAAGATACTGGAACCGCTCCGAGCTATCACGAGGTCACACTTTTGAACAACTTTGAGATAGTCAGTTTGGTTGTAGAAAAAATCAAAGATTTCAACGTTTGCATATTTCTCAAATTTATGACGATAGTCAAGATTTTTCACTCATAAGATAACATGAAAATCTACATCAGAAAAGTTTGGGAGGAGATTGAGCACTGCATCAAAAATACTTGATGAACCCTGAGATCCACAGGAGACAAGTATTTGAGTTCGAGGATTTGGAGGCGTTACTTCACTTGTTTGGGACAGGATTTCAGCCGAAAAAAGTGAGCCATGCCCGAGAATTTTCTTTGTATCAAAAAATCTATCTGCTTCAGAAAATGCACAAAATATTCACGATGAAAAACGACCAACAAGCTTGTTTGCGAGACCAGGGATTGAGTCCGATTCGTGCAGATAGATAGGGATTTTCATAACCCACCCTGCGAGAGCAACGGGAAGAGAAACGTAACCACCTTTAGAGAATATGGCGGATGGTTTTTCTTGGTGCAAAATCACCATTGATTGAAGGATTCCTGTCAGTACCTGTAATGGTGTAAGAAGTGTCTGTAATGAGAAATATCGTCGTAGTTTCCCGCAAACTATAGGAGAGAATGGGATTTGGTTTTTTTGTGTCACTGTTGATTCGATACTTTCTTTTTCACCAATCCATAGAAATAATGCATCAGGATGAATCTCTTTGATAAAATAAAAGAGATTGATGAGGGGAAAAACATGTCACCCTGTACCACCTCCGACAAGTATGATTTTTTTTGTAAACATAACGAGATTATAATAAAAACTCAAAAAAAGAATGTTTTTCTTTTGTTTAGTCAATAAAAATGAAAAATACAATGTATACTGCTTTATTTTTTCTCTATTTTTCTATACTTAATAACAATGAAAAAGTCTTTCCACAAATCCTCAAAACTCATATTATTAGCTTTGTTTGTTACGATTGGATTTATTTTTGGGATCATATATTGATGAAAAGTTCGTTATTTTGCCTATAAGCTCTCTCACTATATATTTGATATACCAGCTGTAGAATCACCCCTCTACATCAATCCTGATGTAGCATCTAAGAAAAAAGGTATTATCTACGTGCCAATTGAGCTAAAAACATCAAAAAGAATTTTTGAGGAAGTAAAAAAAGATAGTAGCACCTCTCTTTCCGTTTATGTCCGTAATCTCAATAACTGACCATGGTTTGGTATTGGAGAAAATGACACGTTTGCACCTATTCGGAGCTTAAAAATGCCAATATTTATAGCATATCTGAAGTGGTCAGAAAAGAACCCAGACCTTCTCAACCAGATGTTCACCCCCGCGGTAGATAGTGATGAGGTGTCGCCTGATCATGTTTTTATCCCACAAAATGCACTCAAAATGACACAATCATATAGTGTAAAAAAATTGCTCGAGGAAATGATAGTAAAATCAAATGATGTAGCCATGAGTACACTTTTGAAAAATATTCCATATTCTTTTTTGACCCAAGTAGATACTGACCTTGGTGTCTTATTGCCTGGAGAAGAAGAAATACGAAATTCTATATCTCTCAAGGAGTATTCTTCATTTTTTCGTATTCTCTACAATGTTTCATACCTTTCACCCGCATCTTCTGAGTATGCACTTTCTCTGCTTACAAAGACAGATTTTTCTCAAGGTATCAGAAAATGAGTCCCTGCTCGTATTCAGATTGCAAATAAATTTTGAGAAAAAGTATCGAGTGATAAAGATGGTAAAAAAATATATCAATTGCATGATTGTTGAATAGTCTACTATAAGCCTTATCCATATATCATCTGTATTTCTGCTAAGGGTGAGTATGTCGAATGACTATCAAGTGTAATTGGTGATACTTCACGTATTGTATTTGAAGAAATATCAAAATCCTACCCATAGTTTATTTATTCACTCTCTGTGTCCTATGTCTATCCTCAATATCTCGACGTCGTATATTGATAATTTTCTTCAAAATTCATCGAAAGATATGTTGCCCATGTGCTCATGAGATGCTCATATATCTCTACAGAATAAAACTTGTAAAGGAGCTGATTTTCTTGGCTGGATAGATCTCCCTGAGGAAATGTCTGATGAAAGAATTGCAGAGATTCAAAATCACGCTAAGATTATTCGAGAAAACTCTGATGTGCTCATTGTATGTGGTATCGGAGGTTCATATCTCTGATCACGCGGTATTATAGAATGTCTCAAAGAATCAATAGGGACTAAAATTCTCTATCTTGGAAATCATATGAGTGGATGAGAATATGAGAGAATTTTCACTAAATACAAAGATAATAATATATCTGCTTGTATCATATCAAAGTCGGGTACTACCATGGAAACAGCTGTAAGTTATCGACTTATTCGAGAGTTTTTATTGAAGAAATATTCAGAGATAGAAGTGCAAAGAAGGATTGTTACTGTTACAGATGAGAAAAATGGAGCATTGCGATCTGAAACAGATAAAAGAGGATACCAATCCTACATTTTACCGGGTAATATTGGTGGTCGTTATTCTGTCCTTTCCCCAGTCGGCTTATTGCCGTGTGCGATAGCGGGAATTGATATTCAAAAATTGATTGATGGAGCTAGAGAAGCAAGAAAAGATATTTATTCTAATCAAAAACACCCTGCATTTGTTTACGCAGAGAAGAGAGTTCAGCTCGAGCAAGCGTGACTTGTTTGCGAGCTTTTTATCACATCAGAATCCTCACTGCATTTCATAGGTGAATGGTGGAAACAGCTCATGGGTGAAAGTCATGGAAAAGAAGGAAAGGGCTTATATCCAGATACGTTGACCTATACGACTGATCTTCATTCACTTGGTCAGTATGTGCAGGAGGGGAGACGGCTCTTTTTTGAGACGATGCTCTGGATAGAAAATTCTCCTTCCAATATTGTTATCCCCCCCATGGAAAATATGTCAGATGGTCTGGATCCCTTGGTTGGGAAGAGTTTACATGAGCTTAATCTTATCGCCCTTGAGTCTACAGCCAAGGCGCATAATGATGGAGGTTGTCCGAGTATGATGATATCTTTGGAAAATCTGGATGCCTATAATCTTGGATATTTCATCTACACGATGGAATACGCATGTGCTCTATCTGGTATAATGATTGGAGTTAATCCATTTGACCAGCCAGGAGTGGAGGCGTATAAATCAGAAATGAGAAAACGACTTAAATAACTGGCTGAAAGAAATCTCCTTCGATTTTGAGGTTTTCCATAGTCTTAATGATATCAGCATCAGATCCAAATATTTTTGCTTCGACATCTTTGCGAGGTCGAGCGTAGACCTGACGAGAGAGATTCCAGATGTCTTGAGAATAGTCGTAGGGAAGTTTTGGTACATTCATAGTGCGTGCAGAGAATGCCTCTGTATTTTCACCATCAATATTGATTTTGAGGTACATTTCTCGCACTCAGAGATTCATGATATCAGGAACAGTAAAGACTGGCTCATATTCTTTTGCTAGTACAGCAGCATCTTCTGCTCCGACACGAAAAGAAATGATATTTGCAACGTTTCCAAAGATAGTTCTTCGCAAACTGGGACTAAGCTGATCCATGTATTGATGAGCAGCAGTGATATTGAGTTTATATTTTCGGACTTCTGAGAGGATATTTTCAAATGTATCGGTCGCAAAGTTTTGAAACTCATCGATGTAGACTGAAAAAGGAACTCTTTTTTCTTCAGGGATCTCAGCTCGCATCATAGCGACTTGATAGATACGCGTAATCATCATAGCTCCTATAAGGTTTGCATTTGACTCTCCGAGTTGCCCCTTACTGAGTTTTACGAGGAGGATTTTTCTGTTATCCATGATATCAGCCAGATTCATTTTATTCTCTGTCTGACAGACAATATTACGAATCATAGGTGAGCTCACGAATTGTGCTACTTTGTTCAAAATCGGCATGATAGCTTCACTGTCGAATTTTTCACTCCAGGCAGCAAATTCATTTGTCCAGAAATTTTTCACAGTCTGATCATTGAGTTGTTTGATGATGGATTGTCGATAGTCACGATCAGTCAGGAGTTTTATGATTGAGAGGACAGTAGCGCCTCAGACTTCGAGGAGCGCAAGGACGCAAAAACGCATCACGTGCTCTAGACGAGCATTCCATGCTTGTCAGAAGAGTTTTTTGAAAATCTCAAGAAATGAATTAGTGAATTCTTGGCGATATTCTTCTGGGACTTCTTCCAGTGGATTAAATCCAACAGGAAAATTCAAGTCTGTCGGATCGAAAACAACGACATCTTTTTTTCGGTTTTCGGGGATGTATTTGAGGATATTATCGACGAGGTCACCGTGGGGATCAAGGAGGGCAAATCATCGTCCATTGATGATATCAGAATAACCAAGAAGCTCGAGAAGTTTTGATTTACCTGAACCTGATTTACCCACCATATAGAGGTGTCTGGCTTTGTCAGCAGTTTTGAGGCCGAAAGGAATTTTTTGACTACGGTAGTTTGTAATACCAAATTTTACGAGTTCTTTTTCGGGAGTATTTTCCCCAGTTGGGAGGCCCAGAGGTGGACGCGCCTTTCTCGAAAGAATTCGGAGGATATGTGGGACTTTATCTTTGAGCTGAGGGAAATGCCAGAGTGTTGCAATCTCGTTGGCATCCAGGAGATATTTTCTCTTTCACAGTACGGGGGCTACTATATTTTGGACATCTCAATCGTTTAGGGGCTGAATATTAAAAATCATCTGATTTTCCTTATTTTCGAGGTCGTAGAGATTCTTGAGAAGTGCCATCATCTTCGCACGAGCAAGAGCCTGTGAAGAAGATTGAATGTAGCAAGTCAGCTTCGCATGATAGAGATTTGCGTGATTTTTGTGCTCGTATTTATGCTCGGCATCATGGGTACGAATATTTATTTTCGTATCGAGAAAACGTCGCTTTATATTCATCGAATTCTTGAAAATATGCCATTTGTACTCGATTCCTCGTTTATAATTCCAGAGGACATTGTGCGTGTGGGCAGGCATGAGAGCGATCTGAAATGTACATTTATCTGTGAGGTCGAGATCACTTGTTTGAGAGAGAATTTTTTTGAGGACACTGTCTCCACCATCGATATAGGTCTGAATTGGGAAGAAATCCATCTCACGCATCGATATAGATGCCTTTACAGAAAGAGCTGGATCGTAGTGCATAGGACTTTTCACTTCTTCTATTTCAATATTTTGAAAGGTGGTATAGAGTTGATTTTCGATGATACTTTTCTCATCCTGAGTAACCTGGAGCGAGAAAAAGAGCTTTCTTCAAAGTACATGAAAATCCATACTAAACACTGAGTGTCCAAGCGTTGGATGAAGTGCCTCAAGCATTTCAGCCACCTCAATAGCACCTCCAGAAAAATCCGAAGGGATGCGTATAATCAGGGTTATATCTGGGCTATGATGGTGTCAGTGGCCGTGAGATGATCAGTGAGAGTCACCGTGAGAAGAACTATTCGACATGCCCCAATTATAATACAAAAATACTAAATACAAAAGACAAAATAGCGGATTTAAAAAATTCTGTTTCCAGTGCGGAGTTTTTCCCCAGTTTTTTCAATACTAGTATATAAATTTCCTGTAGCAATCTTCACACATGACTCTTTCTGGTCTTTCTGATGCATACGTACTCGCCATTGGCTTTTGGCATTCCGCGCAAGTTCTCTGGTATAGAGTGCGTGGATTTCTCATCCCCATTCTCTCCCTATGTCTCTGATCAGGATGTTTTTTCGGGAGGTTGATATGATTTTCTATATAAAAAGCGAGTTCTTGACGAATGACTTTAAAAGGTTTCTTTGTTATTTCGCAGATAAGTATTCAGGCCAGGAGTTCATCAATATTCTTCTGGGCTATTTCGTACCCTACTATTTTTTCATCGTACTGTTCAATACTTTTTGGCTGATAATAATTACCATGATATGATGAAGTTTCTTCTTCGCCTCTCCATTTCCATCATTTTTTTCATATTTCCTCCTCGGTCATCGGGAAATATTCCTGTGCCACGGTCTCATCATACCCAAAAGGGGAGAGTGAATGTGGAAAAAACTCTCACCACTCCCTAGTGGATTGCATATGGTCTATTATTCTACTGCACAGGGATTCGTATTCGTGAATAGAATATGGTGAATTCAAAATACAATGATGTTGTTTGCCGTTGAGACTCGAACAGCCAAAACAATCATTTATGCCTGTCGAATCAGTACAATAGAGGAGATCTTGGCAGTTATTCATACAGCTCAAGCTAAATCGGACCATTCTTCATCCATTTCCGACAAGCTGATTTTCGTAGCATAATTCTGCAGGATACCCCCAGGCATAATGGTCATGACAATTTGTTGCCTTATGCAGCCAGGTACAGTTTTTACAATCCTCGAGGTAGGTACAGTCAAAGCAATTATAACTATTTTTTGAATTCATAAGATAGTCTCCTGTCACACTTTCATTTTGTACGCCATGAAGTACTTTTTTTGGCACCGAGAGGGAAATTTTTCTGAAGAATAATGTTATGTCGTGTAATTTTTCTGGGCTATTTAATACTTCATCATAGTGTTCTTTTGAAACGGGTTTATTGAGTATGTGGTATTTTTTGTGTATGAGCCCAGAGCACCCTATACAGTTATTGCATTCCTGACAGTCTTCACAGAGATAGAGATCACGCGATCAGACACAAGAAGATCAAAAAAATACATTGTAACAATTTTTACAGTCTATTGAGCTGTAGCAATTTTCTGAATCAAAGATAAAACAACTATCAATAATTTTTTTATTTCTCTGTACGTAGGTCGTATAGTAACAATCTTCATTTTCATTGCCTGCAGTGAGAAGGTAACAGTTTTTGTTGTGAGATGAGAGGTGACTGTATTCACTATTTTCATTTGGTGCTTGATGAAAGAGATTCATTTTAGGAGTTTGGAGAAAAAGTTCTCAAAATTGTTCAAAAAATGGTCTCTCAAAATCAAAAGTTCTCCCATAGTCAAGAGGCGACCAGGAATCATTATGCCATACATTTTGGTCGTAGACTTTGTATGGTTTATTTGGGGCATAAATCGAAATTATTTGATTCCCAGTTTTATCACATTTTCTGTGGTAAAATCTTCTCTCATTTCGAAATACTAGTCGTCTTCTCTGCCTCTCATCCGGACACAAAGTTGGACTTGGAATTATATATTTTTTCCCAGTGAAAACGGGAGAAATTTTTTCGTAAAATTCCAGATCTTTGTCGGTTATGAAAAATTCCTGACCGCTAATTTGGCAGGTTTTCTTTTCTATAATCTTTTCTCATGGTGGTATAAAAGTCATACAAAAGATTAATGAACGAGCTTGAGATAACAATCCTCGCAGACGACATTTTTTACAGTTGGTTCATAAGTAGTCTGCAAAGGTTTTTCACAATTATCACATTTTCTCTCATAGATATCTTGTTTGTTTCTGAGAGCATTTCTCTCTCGATGTCGCTGGTCTGGATGCTTCGTAGGAAGGGGAATATTATTTTCGATATAGAATGCGAGTTCTTGTTTGATAATTTTAAATGGTTTACCAGTCACCTCACACTGAAGTATTCAGCTGATAATTGCGTCAATATTTCTCTGTGCAATTTCGTAGCCAACGACTTTTTCATCGCATTCTTTTGTCGGAAGTGGACTGACAAACGGTCCATGGTAAGATGAAGTTTCCTCTTCTCATTTCCACTTCCATCATCTTTCCTTCACATCAACTTCTGAGAGAGGGTAGTATTCATTCGCGACAGTTTCATCGTAGCAAAAAGGAGAGAGCCAAGTTGGGAAAAATTCTCACCATTCACCCGTGTTTTTCATATGATCGATAATCTTTCCAGCGAGGGCATCATATTCAGCCACTGAATAGGATTTGTTTAGAATACAATGATCATGTTTTTTCAGCGATATACACCCAAAATTATCGTGAGAATTGAAACACGAGATACAGTAGATATCGTTGCTACATGTCCAATTTTGTATACAAAAACTATTATTTGAAGAACCTATACCATTATTGATACATTCATACGCCCATTCAGAATCACGTCCTACTGTTGATACATCCATATTGTTTCTGGAGTTTCTCCAGATGTGCTCTGCATATTTGCAGTTCTCTGCATCGTGTACGTGGAAACATTCGAGACAATTTTTACCATTTCTGACATAGTCTCCGATACAATTCTCACCTTGCAATATGTGACCAAACTTCTTCGGGAGAGTGTCTATGAGTTCTTGTCGTTTTCTCAGATATTGTTTTTGTTCATCTGTGTTTGAGTTTAAGAATTTCTGAATAAATGCCTCAAATTGTACTGGGGTTACTTCACGATTGAAGATGTGATAAGATTTATTTATGAGATTCACACATCAGAAACATTTGTGACACGATGAGCAGTTCGAGAGATAGGAACTTTCGCGACAATTATCACAGTTTTGACTCCAGAAGAGGGAATGGCAGTTGTAGCTATCGCTGATTTCGTATCAGTATTTGCATTCATGTATATAGGAGCAATCGAGACAATGTTCGGATTTTTGAAACCAACAACCATATTCACAAAATTCATTGTTTGACGATTCATATATGAGATAACAATTTCTACAGTTGGCTGTGAGATTGGTAAATTCACAATTTTCGTTTTGAGATGTGACTACATTGATTTGAGGTACACTGCGATGGAGTTCTCATAGTTGCTCAAAAAATGGTCTCTCAAAATCAAATGTTCGGCCATAATCACTTGGATTCCAATCATCACCCCACCAGACTTTTTGATCGTAGACTGTATAGGGCTTATCGGGAGAATAGATCGTAATGATAGAGTTTCCCGTCTTGTCACATTTTCTATGATAGAGCTTCCTCTCATTTCTCCAACTCAATCGTCGACGCTTTCTTTCTTCTGGACACAGGGTTGGACTTGATAAGTGATATTTTTTTCATCCGAAAAATGGTGACTTTTTATCGTAATATTCTATATCTTTATCTGTCACGAAAAACTCTTTACCTGAAATCCGACAGATTTTCTTTTCGCAGATAGTTTCTCAAGGTGGAATGAAAGACATAGTATGAATTTAATATACGAGTTTTTTGTAACAGTTTTCACATACTACTTTTTCGGCTCTTTCTGGTGAGTAAGTGGTGATCATTTTTTCTCCACACTCAATACAGTTTCTCTCAAAGAGCGTACGAGGGTTTCTCATCTTCATCCTCTCTTTATGTCTCTGGTCTGGATGTTTGGTAGGAATCGGGATCTGATTTTCTATATAAAAGGCAAGTTCTTGTTTGATGATTTTATATGGTTTTTGGCTTAATTCACAGAAAAGAATTCAGGTGAGAATATCATCGATGTTTCTTTGGGCAGCTTCATATCCTACTATTTTTTCACTATATTCTTTTATAGCGAGTGGCGTATAATATGGACCATGATACGAAGATGTCTCATCTGGGTCTTTCCATTTCATATTTCTATTACTGCTTTCTTCTTTGTCTAGAGGATAATATTCGTGAGCAATAGTTTCATTATATGCAAAAGGTGAGAGTGCTCAGGGAAGAAAGCTTCACCACTCCTCAGTTTGTGAGATATGTTCGATGATTTTCCCGGATAATTCTTGATATTCTTGGATAGAATAGGATTTATTTAATATACAATTTTTTTTATTTTTGAGTCATACACAAGCAAAACAATCTTGAGACGAGTAACAGTTATCACAGTAAAGTATCTGACTACATCCATTACAATTATGGGAAAAAAGAATATTATTTCCTGTTACGGCAATTCCCTGATAACAATATTCTGAACTATCTGATGATGAAAAATTTATGTCTTGAGCATTTTGAAATTGATTTGCAGTTGCACAATATTTGAGATTTTCACTTCTTTTAATATCGAAACATGCATGACAGTTTTTCGAAAAATAAATCGCATTTCATGTAATATTTTCATTTCATATTCACTGAATATGAGGTGTAGGTGTCGATATCTTGAGCTCATTAACTCTATTTACAAAACTTTGTAATTCTAGGAGATTTCTTCAGAGAATATCTCACAGTTTTTGTTTGTATATTTCAGGTGTTACTTCTTTATTAAAAACATAATATGATTTATTTTTGAGTCCTGAACAACCAATACAGTTAGAACATCCAGAACAATTAGAGCAGTAATAGCAGTCCCTACTATCCTTACAATCTTGGCAATATTGGAGTGTGTGGCAACCAACACAATCTATACACCAGTATAGGTTTTCTGATTCATAAATGTAGAGACTGTCGACAACATTATTTGATTTCCAGACTATGTGGCCAAAGAGACATTCTTCATTTCTGAGACATCATGAGACCAGGTAACAATTCTTGGAGAGCCAGCAGAGGTTTGCATAATCACAGTTTTCTGATTCGCGATTCATGATCGCCATACGAGGCACGTCTTTATGAAGTGGAGAGAGATTTTCAAGCAGTGTTTTTTCAAACGAAAAATTTTGACCGTACATATGAGGATCCCAATCGTCTCACCACCATTCTTTTATGCTGTAGACACGTACATCTGTATGAGGGCCATACATACTAATAATTGATGTATTTGATAAATCAGAATGTCTGTGGTAGAGATTGTGAAAATTTCTGAATTGCATTCTGCTTCGTGTTCTTTCATCTGGGCACATGGATGGGCTTGGAATAGAGTATTTTTTTGCACCAAAAACAGGTGATATATTGTCATAAAATTCGAGGTCTTTGTCAGTTATGGCAAATTCTTTTCCAGAGATGCGGCATTTTTTTGTCTGGGCAATGTTTTCTCCGGGTGGTATATAAGTCATAAAATATTATTAAATAAAGAAAAAGTGAAGTATATTCTGGATGAATACAATCTCTCATTGTAGGATAAAACTTTGAGAGTCAAAGCATTGCTGGTGAAAAAATTTTCCACCTGATGAAAAATAGTATATAATGTCTCTATGAATGCACTTATTGAAACACTTACAGAAATGGGACTGACAGACGAAGAAGCAAAAGTATATCTCTCAGCACTATCTGTCGGTACAAATCCTGCTTCGACCATTGCTCGTGGTTGCGACCTCAAACGCGAAACCTGTAATTATACGCTCAAGAAGTTGGTCTCAAAGTGACTTGTATCTACGGTATTCCGAGAAGGGGCGACATTTTATACCCCAGAACCACCGGAAAAACTCCTCACTATAGCAGAATCTCGTCTTCTCACTATCTCTCGTACGGTTCCACTCCTCAGTCAGATGATGAATCAAAAAGGTAATAAACAGGCAAAAGTGAAGATGTATCAGGGAACTTCGGGCATTGAGACAGTTATGGAAGACGTCTTAAAAGTCCCAGGGGAAGCTCTTACGTATACAAATCTCGGCTCTATGCTCGCTTTATTTGGCGAACGTGTGACGGAATTTCGAGAAAAAAGGAAACAATCAAAAGTTACTTCTCGTACTATTTCGACCTATTCTCCTGAGGCAAAAGCATATGTTACTGGTGGGACATTGTTTGAGGGTGAACAGATACTTTTTGTGAATAATCAAGAGTTTATCTTTGGTTCTGATGTCCTCATTTACGGGGATAAAGTAGCGATTATTTCTCTCGAACAAGATGAAAACTTCTGATTTATCGTAGAGAGTGCCTCATTTTCTCGGACACAGCGAGCGATATTTGATCTTGCGTGGATAGGGGGAAATATGTTTGTAGCACAGTAATTTTCTTGCATTGAGTAGGAGGATAGCATATAATAAAATTATGATATATCATTCTCTCGAATCCAGTGAAGTACAGAAACATTTTAGTACTTCAGAAAACGGTCTCAGTACATCTCAAGCTGAGCAAAACTTGAAACAGTATTGACCCAATAGTCTTCCAAAGGTCAAAAGCAGAGGTATTTTGAGTATGATTTTTGAGCAACTGAGTTCCACTCTAGAAATTGTTTTGATTGTTTCTGCGATATTGTCCGCCCTTCTCGATGCTTCTTATAGAGATGATGCACTCGTTATTTTTAGCATAGTCATTATTAATACTATCATTGGTGTGCTTCAAGAGTTTAAAACTGAACGTGCTCTCGAACATTTACGAAACCTCATTACCCCGCAAGCTCGTATTTTACGCGATGGAAAAATGCAGGTTATTGGTGCGTCTGATGTTGTACCTGGCGATATACTCCTCATAGATGAAGGCGAAAAAATCGTCGCTGATGCTCGGATCATAGTATCGAGTGGACTTCGTGTGAATCAGGCAATTCTCACGTGAGAGAGTGTAGCACAAGAAAAAAGTATTCATGTTTTGTCTGAGTCTGTACCGCTTTCTGATCGTTCTAATATGGTCTACCAAGGCACAGCAGTAGCCGCATGATCAGGCAGAGCAATTGTGGTCGCGACAGGTCTTCAAACAGAGCTCGGTACTATATCGAGTATGGTTGGTCAGATCCGAGAAGTTGCAAATCCTTTCTCAAAAAAGCTCGAAGAGTTTTCACGAAAAATAGCTATTGTTGTTTTGATTCTCTGTTTACTCATCGTATGAGTTCTTATCTTTGAATGAGGCACCCCAGTGAATTCATTTCTTGTTGCTGTGAGTTTGGCTGTTTCTGCTATCCCAGAAGGTTTACCTGCAGTAGTTGCATTATCACTTGCCTTTGCTACAAAACGTCTCGTAAAGAGAAATGTACTCGTCAGAACACTCCCATCTTCGGAAACACTCGGACGTGTAACGGTTATATGTACTGATAAAACGGGGACTTTGACACAATCAGAGATGAAAGTAGTGAATATGTATTCTGATAGTATTCTTGATGCCAAAACTCCAAATCCTCTTTTACTCCATATCGCTGTATTATGTAATAAGGCTTGATATGGTACCAATGCATCTGGTGAAGAAAAAATATTTGGCGATCCAACTGAAATAGGACTCTTAGAAACTGCAGAAAATAGGGGATATAATAAAGAGGATCTTGAAAAGAAATATCCTATTATTACTGAGTTTCCATTTGATAGTGATCGAAAGCGTATGTCTATTATTCGTTCGTTTGAAAATGGTTCACGATCATACGTCAAAGGTGCTCCTGAAAGAATTCTTGATAATGTAGTACATATACAAAGAGGTGAAGAAGTCAGCACTATTACTCCAGAAGATCTCATTGAATTAAAAAAGATTCTCGCACAGCTCTCATCTGAAGGAAAGAGGGTATTGGCGATGGCGTATCGTGATTTTTCACTTCAAGAAACTTACACTCTCGAAGAAGCTGAATCTAATCTCGTGTTTGTTGGTTTTATGGCGATGATGGATCCTCCTCGAGCTGAAGTGGCTCAAGCTGTAAGAACATGTCAAGAAGCAGGTATACGTGTCATCATGATTACTGGTGATGCCGAACTCACAGCTGGAGCAGTGGCAGGGATGATCGGCCTTGGAAAAAATACTATTGATGCTACGCTCCTGTCTACTCTTTCTGATGAAGAGCTCGGAGAGAAACTCAAGACTATCGATGTATTTTCTCGTATTGCACCGAAAGATAAGCTCAGAATAGTTCAGATTCTCAAATCTCAGTGACATATTGTCGCGATGACTGGTGATGGGGTGAATGATGCACTTGCCCTGAAACAATCTGATATTGGTATCGCTATGGGTGTACGATGAACAGATGTGGCACGTGATGCGAGTGATATGGTACTTCTCGATGATAATTTTGCTTCAATTGTTTCTGCTGTTGAAGAGGGGAGGAGGATTTATGATAACACGAAAAAATTTATCAAATATCTCTTGGCGTGTAATTTTTATGAAGTCATCCTCTTGGCAGTGTGTGTTCTCGTATACCGCGATCCGCTTATGATTCCTTTTGTTTCTATACAAATTCTCTGGATTAATCTCGTCACCGATAGTTTCCCAGCGCTGGCTCTTTCTATGCAAGAAGCAGAATCGGATGTCATGAAACGAAAGCCCGTCGATGAAGGGCTTTTGGCTGGAATCAATGGATTTATCATTTGGTCTGGTATTATAGGTTTAGGTGTTGTAGGTACTATATTTTTCATTTTTCAGAAGTGAGATCTAGCCCTGGCTCAAACACTTACTGTGACTTGTTCTGTTATTTATCAGATGCTTCGTTCATTGAGTTGCGCGCGATTGAAAGCATTTGATTTAAGGGTCAATAAATGGCTTTTTGTAGCTGTCTCATTTTCTCTTGTAGTTCATTTTGGTCTCCTTGCTTCTCCGTTTGCTGGTGTCTTTAAATTTGTTTCTCTATGGGATTTTGAACCGATACATTTTGCGTGGATTATTGGACTTCCTATTCTTGGGTATATACTTGGGGAATTTAGTAAATATAAAAAATTATGATAATTGCTTTTGCTTGTGATCATGGAGGATTTGTATTTCGTGAGAACATCCTCAAACATCTCGCAGATCTCCGACATACAATTATAGATGTATGACCACAATTTATCGAACCACTTGATGATTTTCCTGACTATGCACTCCGAGTTGCCCAATCTCTACAAGATAAAACTGCAGAGCGATGAATTCTCATCTGTGGAACTGGTATCGGTATGTGTATAGCTGCAAATAGATTTCGATGAATCAATGCTGCTGTTCTCTACTCTCCTGAAATTGCTACAATAGCTCGAAAGCATAATGATGTAAATATTGCATGTTTCGGTGCGCGTACTATGCAGATTGAAGAAGTATTAAAAACCCTAGATATTTTTCTCATAGAGCCATTTCTCTGAGGAAAATATGAAAGAAGGGGACATATGATAGATGATAACTCTTGCGAATCCTGTACTTAGAGAATCTTTGATCAGAGAATCCTGAGTACTTGCTTTAGATCTTTTTTAAGTGGTCAGATAAATTCGTATTTTTCTCACTCTAGTATGAATGATAGTTTCCATGCGTGGAGAAATTGCCGTGTGAGTCAGAAGTGTTTCTGTGTCCAACTATTTTCAGATGTAATCCCGTAAGTGGTATCTCCAATCACAGGATGTCAGATGTTTGCCATGTGCACACGAATTTGATGCGTACGTCATGTTTCGAGTTTTACTTCTGCTAGGGAAAGAGTTTTTCATTCATACTGGAAAACTTCCAAGATTCGGTAGTGAGTGATAGCTTCTCGTCATTCTATAGGATTTTTTATGGTCATCTTGAGGCGATTATTTGGATCTCTTCCTATCACTGATTGGATAGTTCCAGAAACATTTTTTGGTTCTCAGATAACAAGTGCAAGATAGGTTTTTTCTACCTCATGATCATGGATGAGTTTTTGGAGTTTTCGAAGAGTGGTATCATTTTTCGCCACTATTATGAGGCCACTTGTGTCTTTATCGAGTCGGTGAACAATTCAGGGCCTATCTTCTCCTACCTCTCGGTCGAAATTTTTCACTTGAGCAATGAGCTGATTGACGAGTGTCCCAAATCGACCTATATAACTGGGGGTAGGGTGTGTATTTATGCCAGCATCTTTGCTTACGATGAGAAAATCATCATTTTCAGAGATTATTTCAAGAGGTCGGTGGTCTGGCGGGAGAGTTGAAGGAACTGATTGAATGTTCATTTCTATAACATCTCCTTGTCTGAGATAATATTTTGGATTCGAATAGGTCTTACCATCTTTTTTATTGATAACTTTTATCTGGTTCAGAGTAAATCCTTTTTGAATCTGTGACCTGGAATAGGTATCTTCAAAAAGAGCCGATAAGATTTTATCGGCTCGAGTTGTTTGATCAAATAAGATAGAAAAAACTCTCATGTAAGGCAACGAATTAGTTTACGTACACATTCTTCGTATAGTCGAAAATTTCCTCAGGTTTGAAAAATCGAGAAATCTCTATATCTGCCGAATCAATAGAATCTGAAGCATGGAGCAGGTTGTAATCTATTGTACATGAATGATCCCCACGGATAGTACCTGGTGCTGCAAACTGTGGATCAGTTGCTCAGCAGAGATTTCTGACTTGCCTTACAGCATCGATACCTTCGACGACCATAGCTAATACTGGACCATCAGTCATATATTTCACGATTTTTGGGAAATAGGGTTTTTCACTATGATGGCCATAGTGTTCGATAAGAAGAGGCTCTGTCATGACGATAAATTTCATACCTACGATTTTGAGAGATTTTATCTCAAGACGAGAGATGATATTTCCGACAATACCTCGAGCGATGGTATCAGGTTTGAGAAGTATGAGAGTCTTGTGAATATCAAACTGGGTTTTTCCAGCTTCGCTCTCTTTTTTACCTGCATTGTGCATAATGAAAATATGTAATAAATAAAAAACGAGGCGAGTATATCGTTTCATAGCTACTTAGCAAGTCTTTTTCATTGAAAAAAGTACACAAAAAGACTATTATGGTGATAATGACGTTTGTCTTTATATTAAGTATGTTTTCTGTGATATTAGCAAATCTTCACATACCTTTAAAAAAAATATTTCGAATGATTTTATGCGTCATTTTCTATTTTTCGAGTTGTACTTTCGCTCTTGTCGCGGATAACACTCTTAAAAAAACTGATATTCTCGAGGTGGGTATGGATATGTATTCTCTTGCGCAGGACTGGGAAGTCTCATCTATAAGTGGTTATAATGAAGAGGCGTTTAAAAATTTTTCTGATAAGGTGAATACTCTGATACAAGATAATGAAACCTTGCAAGCATCATTCCAGGAACTGTGTGGTGATTGTGATCCAGTGATTTTGAGTACACTCGATGACGACGAACGACTCCTCAACTATCTCAAAAATAAAGCAGAAAGTGGTGCACCGAGTCTCTCTCTCATACTCGCTTCTCATATGGATAAACGATTTGAGAATAAAGCAGTACCTATAAAACTTATCTCAACTCTTGGTAACCTGGTAGAAGAGGAAATTATAGTAGGTATACGTTCTCAGGTCATAGAACAAGTATGATATTTTCGAGATGTGGCGGGTATGGGTCTCTATTATGATGGAGATGTAGAAAATTCTCCCTACGATCTCCTCGCGGATATACGGTCTATAGATGAGATATTTTTTCGAGACCCTCCAGAATATGGTCCTTATAAAAATTCGAGCTCAGATGAAGCTTCTCAATTGATAACTGGTGAAGATGGAACAGGATCATGGTGATCAAGCTCAGATTATTCTTCCCAACTTGATGCCTCTGCAAAAAAATCAGCAACACGAGATGCTTCTGTGGCATGAGAAAAACCAGCTGATGAATCAACAGATGAATGTGAAAATGGCTATTGTGTGACGGTGCAAAAAGTAGAAAGTAGTGATCCCGTACTCTGAACTAGTAAAGAGGATACGTGAACATCGAGCAATGAATCCTCAGATAAAGGAAAAAATTCTTTTCAGGGCTTGTTTGAAGATTGAGTTGCTTGGCTCATCAAAGAAGGTGATAATCTCAATCTCGCATGTCAGGTTTCCCCAACAATTCAATTTTTTGAGAATAAATTTTCTCGTAGTGCGAGAATGGCTGACCTCTTTAGTGGCGCATCTATATTTCCATCACTTACTCCTCCACCGATTTTGGTAAATTTTTTCCAGAGAAAAAAAACTAAAGATGAACAAGAGCAATCAGAAAAACGAGTCCTAGATTCAATTAAGAGATCATTTCTCCGATATGACCTGGATTCTGCTCGTCCTACAAATATCAATGCTACACAATCTCAATCTATCACTACTCGAGCGGTCACTGATACAACAAAACCAGTTTCTATTCAAGATTCTCTCGGTGCATTTTTATTTTCAAAAGAAGATTATGCTCAGATGCGTCGTGCTGCAGGAAGTCTTCAACAGGAAAGACCTTTTGTGAAGGCACTTAATGTGGAATCTATGAAACATATGGAAGTGACTTTTGACGATACGGCTGGTCGCATGCGCATGCTTTTGGAGCTCGTAAAAACACTCGAAATTATCGTTGACTTTATTTCAGAAAAAGGTGATTGCCCTGGCTCATAATTACTCTATGAAAAAATTATTTATATTATTCATCATTTATTCACTTTCTGGATATCAGAGTATTTTTGCAGTAGCTACAGGATGTCCTCTCGATACTACGAGTGATTCTCCTATTCAGAAATATGCACAAAATATTGATGCACTTCTCAAAGCATTAGAAAAAGTTTCTCAAGGTGTTTCTTGCCAAGCTAATCTTGAAGTAGAAAGTATCCCATCTCTCCTAAATGAACTCAAATCTGTAGGATTTGATACGAAGAGTCTTCTCTCTGATATTCGATTCTATTTTGACCCCTCTGATGTCATGCTCTTACCAGCGGCAAAAACACATCAAGAAGTCATCCTCGAAATACAACAAAAAATCCTCAAATCTGCTCTCAGCATCGGAGGTAAATGTGCCCAAACAATAATTATCTCAGAAGATATTTCACTCAGCGGTGCGACATATTCAACAAAAAATAAATACATAAGAGATATTTTGATTGACTCGTACTCTCAAACAAAAAGTCTCTTTATCTTTTTCCGCAATATCACCACAAACATAGCCGATCGTGAATATGCTGATGAAAAATTTCGTATTGCTCCAAAAGGATTCTCAGATGATATGAGACAGTATTATTCTGCCCAGAATATCCAACTCTGCCTTGATCAAAACGACAAAAATAAATCTATAAAAAAAGGCATTCAAGAGTCTTCACGTGTTGCTGTAAAATATAAACAAAAATGGGAAGTTTGGAGAGATAAATTTCATTCCCTCCTTTTTGATACTGATGAACCATCGTGAAATACTCAGAATCAAACAACAGACACAAATTCATCAGAGCCAAAAACACAAGCAGACCTGTGAGGATTGGGGAACTCAAAAGTTTTAATAGATAGACGTCTTTTTGAAGAAACAAAGGAACTTGGTGTACTTGTTCAAACTATTTTTGAATATTTTAATACCTATTCTCTTCGCGCGGCATACCAGCTTCCCGGAGCACTCTTTATACGACAAGTGACCGATGATGTCAGAGAAGAAAATGAAGGTGCGAGTAGTACTGTTTTATTGGAATTTTTAACTTCGGATGATGATGCTACAAGTCTCGCTGTACTGGATAGAAAACTGTATGATGATTATGCTCTTCGTAAACAATTAATTTTTCAGAATAAAGTCCAGGATCCACGCACGACTGTTGGACTTATCCGTGCTATTGAACAACTCGAAATTGCACGACCAATTATTGAGAGAATCGCAAAAAAAATCTGTGATGTCTATGATCGGCAGGCAACCAACGTTTCTGAGCGTCCAACCTGTCAAGAACTTTTTAATGGATAGTGATAGTTTCTTCTGGAAAATCAAGTGTTTCAAGTGATATTTTAAACGCTGCTATTTGCTTTCTGAGGAGCTCTAATCCTGCTTCCCCATACATATAAATTTTTCTATTCACTGTCTCATAGGGGTTATTTTCGACAAAATCAAGCACTCCACTAGAGAGTATCTTCTGCTGATTGGATCCATCCCAGAGAAGTCGGTAAAAGTAGAGTTGACGTTCATATTCCTCGAGCTGCTCTCGTCATTTATCTGGTTTTCCAGTTTTAAAGTCAACTACCTGCATAGTTCCATCAGGGAGATTTTCTACCCGATCAAATACACCAGTCAACCTCACACCTTCAACTACGACCTTCTTCCATCAAAAACGTTCTTCTATAAGTGCTTTTTCAGCAAGAGGACAATTTGTTTTTGAGAGGTATGAGTTGATGACTTCTATTGTTTTTTCGAGGAAACTTGATTGCTCTTTTTTGGTCAGGATTTCGTGGTAAAGAATTTGTTCTATTTTCTGTATCCAGAGTTCTTGAGAGGGGAGTACAGTATTTTCGTTGTAATAGTCTCCTATAAATGCCAATCCAGCGTGCACTGCGGTACCAAATGAAGCACTGGGCATTTTTCCTGCTGGTTGTCTGATGAGATATTTTTCGAGAAATTCACGTGGAGATCGGAGCCATGTATTGAGTGCTGTAACAGAAAGATTATAATTCTTTACTCTTTTTTCTAATTCCGTACGTGTTGCTTCTGACCAATCTGTATGTGGCAAGGGAGCTGTCTGCGTTATGATAACCCTTGCAGGATCAATAGATATTATTTCTTTCTGTATGAGATTTTCAGGAATTTCGTCCATAAAAATAGAAGGTTTCGCTCGTATGTCCTCATTATTTGTAGCGGATATGATGAGATGTTTTTTGGCACGTGTCATGGCGACATACCAGAGCCGACGCTCTTCTTCTAGTTTTTGGTTCTTTTTTTCAGAAGTATCAATGAGATGTTTTTCAAAGAGAGATATAGTGACATTGAGCTTTGATGGATCTCGTGATCATCCCCAATTTTTTGTCGTCGCATCGTAGATACATACCACTTCAAATTCGAGTCATTTACTTCCATGAGCTGTCATGAGTTCTACAGCTTGTGACTCCATACGAATGGGTTGTGTGGTAGGGGAAAGTCCGTAATGATCGAGATCAGTAATATAGCTAATGAATTCTTTGAGATTACTGTCTGGATGAAGAGAGGAGAATGTTTTTATCTCGTCAAAAAACGAATTGAGAATGGATAATCTTTCAATTTTATCTTCTTGTGCGAGTGCAAAACTTCGATATCCGGAAATTTCTAAAAATGATTCAAAAAATTGAACCAATGTCTTATTTGCAGCACTTTGTGTAAAGTCTAGAATTTTTGTTGCGACACTTCTCACAAACATATCATCTTCTTCCAAAAAAGACTGAAAAAGTGATCGACGATACTCACCATTTGGAGCTCTCATTTTTCCCTGAAGAGAGAGCAGATAGTGGAGATCTAGTCCCCAAAAATCAAAGAGCAAAACTTCCCAAAAAAGTTCGTTTTGGTAAGAATTATCTATGATTTTAAGAGTTTTCATGAGTTTTTGTGCCTCCGGATGATGGAGGAGATTTTCTCATTTTTGTTTATGAAAGGGTATTTTCTCTCTCCTGAGATATTCGATGAGATGGAGAGGATTCGAGTTTTTTCTATAAATAATAGCCATATCACTCCATGGAATACCATCACTGTGAAATGTATGAAGTTTATCTGCAAGAGCAGCTATCTCTATCTGTGGGTCAGATGGTGAGAGAAAAATGATGTTTTGTTCTTCGGATAGAGTATTTTTTGTGAGATGTTTGTCGAGATTCAGAGTTTTTTCGAGAGACTCTGTATTGTTTCGTATGACTTCTCGTGATGCATCGAGAATAGTCTGTGTTGAACGATAATTTTCAGTAAGAGGGATCACTGAGAGTCACTTATCTCGATAATGATCACAAAAATTTATGATATTTTCCATCACTGCTCACTGAAATCGATAGATCGACTGTTCATCATCACCGACAACGAGGATATTTGGTTGATCCTGATTATTCATGATATGATCTACTATGCTTGCCTGGAGTCCATTAGTATCCTGAAATTCATCAACCATGATAAATTGATACTGTTCTCTGATAAGAGCGAGAAATTGAGGGTCATCACGGAGTTTATTTCTGACGAAGAGAATCATGTCATCATAGTCATACCGAGATTCTGCTACAAGTGCTTCTTCGTATGCCCTGTAGACGTACGTCAGTTCTCGCTGACGCCAGAGTCGCTGTTCAGAATCAGCATATTCTGCTTTTCTTTCTCCTTTTTTTCACCATTTGGAGTCCTTTTTATAATGAAGCTCTTCATTGTTTGGGAGATCAGCAAGAGCTTCATCGATTTTTGTACGAAAAAACTCAGGAGATATGCCCTCACGTTTGAGTTGACCGACAATCCGGATAACATCGCCCATATACAGTTCTGGGTCATGGCGGGGCTTGAGATAGGTATAATCACCATCCAGGAGTATTTTGGCAACCATACGACGCGCATCGAGTTCTTCGAGCATTTTCATGCCTGGTGAACGGACAAATTTTTCTGGATATTCTTCGTCGATAAGCCCTTTACAGAATCCATGAAATGTTTCAATATTGACTCGTAAAGCATCGGTACCTATAAAACTTTTTAGACGTTCTCGCATAGCGAAAGAACCTGCTTCTGTGTATGTGAGAGCGAGAATATTTCTTGGTGATATATCAGTTTTGGTGAGGATATTGGCTATTCTCAGAGTCAAAAGCTGTGTTTTTCCTGTGCCAGGACCAGCGATGACAACTACCGGGCCATAAATAGTATCTACGGCCAATTTTTGTGCCCTATTGAGATGTGAATACGCGATTTCAAATGGATTCATATAGGATATGAGTGTATCAAAAAGAGGGGAGAAGTCGAGGAACTAATATGTATCAAAATATCCACTCGTTTTTGCTGGTGTATTTGTCGAATTAGCTTGAAAACCCTCTATCACACTCGGAGAAAAAACTACTACATATCAGAGCACTGTAAATACTATGAGTGCTACAGTGAGGAACTTTGCTACCAGGGGGACGTAACAACTCATCTCTATAAAACGTTTTAATTGGAGAAAAATAACTGCAAAAAATATCCATGCACCGATGGCAATAACTGTAAAGTAGACAAGTGCACCAATCTGTATTGACGACATATTTTAATTCCTATTATATGAAGGTTTTTCTGGAGTAAAATCAAATAAAAGTTTGCAAACCCCCAGAATGTGTGCTACAGTATATCTGAATGAACCAATTATGGCTACAATTCAAAAAGGAACTATTACATTTTCGGTCTTGGATGAGATACAAACAAAGTACCCTCGTCTTATTGAGCTCGTACTTGCGACAGAATCTATGGATGATACTGAGCGTCAGTATTGGTTTGATATACTGCCTTCTATGAATGCCGATCAAGTCCAGAGATTAACCGATATACTGGAAACTGAGAGAAAGAAGCTCGATGAATTGGAGAAAAAATATCAGACTGAAATCGAAAACCTTAACGAAAAGCATGTTGTCGAGTGGCAATGACTCGAACTCAAAAAGAAAAAAGAAGAAATTGCTCAACAAGAAGCTGCTGACGCATCAGCAAAGCAGGATGATGCACAAACAGTTCTCACGAACTGGTAGTGTCTTATACTACATTTTTGAGTGGAAATAGGAGTCAATCTCTTGCCTCTAATAATCCATACGTATTATCATCGTATATAATAAAGTATTTCCCATTCTCTTGCGGAGTACTCAGTGGTGTGCTCCCGAGTCGGAGATGCATTTTTTCTTCTGGAGAAAGCTCTAATACTTGGATGTTTGGGAAAAGAACTTCATGTGAAATTGGTGCGTAGCGAATATCGTTATGCTGCATCCACAGATGAGTATCCATTGTCATGTGACCTATAGATAGCCGTTCGAGTTTTTCGAGATATCCCCCAGTTTCCAAAAATATACCTAAATCTCGAGCTATTGAACGGATATATGTCCCCGAGGAAACGGTTATTTCTATGTCGAGAGAAGGCCATCTATACGAGAGAATGCTATAGCTGTAAACCGTTCTTTTTTTTGGATGTATAGTCATATCTTGTCATTTTCGTGCGAGTTCATAGGCCCTACGACCATCAATCCATACTGCACTATACAGAGGTGGTATTTGCATGATATCACCTATGAAATGACCCGTCAGAACTCATTCAATTTTTTGTTGTGTTAATCACTCTAGTGTACTCTCTGAAATATCTACATGTTCTACTGGTTTTTCTAGGTCAAAAGAGTTCGTTGTACCATCTAGACGAATAATTGCACGGTATTTTTTGGGAAGATTTTCTAGGAGAGGGAAGAGGCGAGGTGATCCTTCTGTACCGATGATCATGAGTCCAGTAGCGAGGGGGTCAAGTGTCCCTGCAAATCCTATTTTTTCTACTTTCAGGACTCGTTTTAAAATCTTAACTACAAGATTGCTACTTATACCGAGAGGTTTATCGACAATAAAAAACATGTTACCGTGCAAAAATTACTCGACCAATAACTTCTTCTTGAGGTATGTAGTATGGTTCTGTATTCGTACAATCGCTCACATCTCTACAACCTCGGGAATCACGAGAACTCATACGATTATCTCAAAGTACAAAGTAATGATTTTCGGGTACGGTATAAGTATGAATATCTGTATTGATGCACGCTCCAGGTACACATGTTCGTACATGTTCTTCGAGATAATCTTCCTTGAGGGGATTTTGAGAACCATTCACAACCCTAAAAACCATACCTCTACTGATCTCTATATTCTCATAAGGGAGACCAATAGTTCGTTTTATTCGTACACCATTTTGCCCATCCCTATATACTACAATTTCTCACTGATGAAGAGGGGAGATTTTTGTGGAAACTCTATCTATCAGGACAAGCATTCAAGGTTTCAGACGGGGAAGCATAGAGTCTCACTCAACACGATATACCCGTAGAGAAACAATTGCGTAGAGCACAAACACTATAAACAAGAAAGTCGTAATCTTTTGTAAAAATCGAAATAACATACATTTATTGAATAATCTCTGTGTACCGGTGATAGTTTTGTATATCACGTCATCGAAATGGTATCACTTGTTTCAGTGTTCCTAGTTTTGGATAGGGTAAGAACTGTGAAAAAAGATCAAAATGACCCAGAGAATAGGCGACACGTCCTTGAAGATGAGAAACGGAAACGTATTGTGCGAGAGAATAGTCACCATTACATCCGCTATTACTGAAGCATTTTCGCGCATCGAGTGATTCGGGTCTATTATCCCCCATGAGAAAAAACCGACCAGTTGGAACAGGAAATATTTGAGATTCTTTTGCACATCATGCACTGTTATAGGTGAGACACGTGTATCCAAATTTTTCCTGAAGATAGTCTGATTCATCGAGCTGAACAAAAGTATCAGGATTTTCTTTTGTTGCAATAAAGACATATCCATTTTCTATCTTTACCTTATCGCCTGGGAGACCGATGACACGCTTGATGAGGTAGCGTTTTTCTGGACCAATACCTGGTGTAAATACGACGACATCACCTCGACGAGGAGTAGCAACGCGGTACGTCATTTTATCCACGAGGATAAACTCTCCATCACTATATTGTCTCCCTTTTTTTGAATAAGATATTTCACCACCATAAAATGTCGATTCCATAGAAGGTCAGATAATCTGGAAAGGGGAGATGATGTATGTCCGTATAAAGAAGACAAGAATGAGAACAAAACCCAAATCAATCCATGTATCAAGGCCTACGTATTTTACTTTGGGATGGTGTCGAAAAGGATGTCTGTCTCTTCAAAAAAGGTACGCTGTAAATCCTGCTACGATAGTCAATACAAACAAAAGAAATCGTATAACAATGTGAACGTCATAGAGTCAAAAAAGACAAGCAAGAATCACGACCAGCAATATGTAGAAAAACACCTGATCTGTGATGGAAAATCATCAATGGTAGGTATATTTTTCAGTGTCCTTGAGAAAACCTACGAGTAGAAGTGGGGGAAAGACAATACCAAAGAGTATCCAGCGTGGTTCAATACTGAGAGCTCTAGCACGTTTCAAAGCCACAGCGATATATATCCATAGGCATATTGCAAGACCAATAAATGATCCTATATAGATACCAATCTGAGCAAGATCCACACCACCGCCTATGAGGAGAACAGAGCCAGGATAGATAAAAGCATCGACTGACACACAGAAAAGTAGTACTGTATAGACAATACCATAGATATAATCTGCGCGACCAATTTTTCCCTCAAAAGAAAATAAAAGTTTCTTTAAGATATTCATGGCGAGATTATAGAAAAAAAAAGTAAAAGTAAAAGAAAGGGTTTTTACTAAAACAATAATATCTAAATCTACACATAACATACATTATGTGAAAATAGATTTGGAGGAATTATCATCCCCGCTATAATCTCTGCATGTCTCTCTTTGAAGCTGTTCAAAAATTTCTGATGTATCTGACGATTACTCGTGGTATGAGTCCACGGACAGTCGAACAATATGGCCGTCATATGTGGGCGTTCTTATGCTTCGCTCATCCAGAGGTTCGAAAAATTGTCCCAAAAACTTTCGATTTGGCACGTTTTTATTCTTCCCAGGTATGAATACATTCTGAGGACTCAAAAAACGCGTCTTTTGAAACACTCAAAGAACTTGAAAAACTTCCTTGGATAAAAACAACTCACATTAATCAAGACATCTGTGATCATTTTCGACTGTCACTCGCACAATGAAATATTTCGATTACCACCGTGAATGCGTATATGATTTCACTCAGAGCATTTTTGCATTTTTGTAAAAAGACGCATATTTCAACAGGCATCGAATTCAGTGATATAGAATTGCAGAAAAATCGTGAACGAAAGGTCGAATATTTGACATGAGACGAACTTCAATCGATAGTCGCCTCTATTGGCACTGAGGATATTGCTGACCTCCGTGATCGAGCCATTATTCTCACTATCTTTAGTACTGGTTTGCGCGTCTCCGAGCTCACGGCACTGGATATAAAAAATGTGAATTTGGACACGATGGAATTCGCCATTCTCGGTAAAGGTCGTAAAGTTCGCGTTGTGTATCTCACAGAATGGGCTTGCGAGGCGATTCGAGCGTATCTCGAAAAAAGGGAAGACCACTTCCCTGCCTTATTTTTGAAACACGGATTAATAAAGAGAAAAGATAAAAGAGAAAAGATAAAAGAGGTGGATTATTTGGCATCCATAAAAGATATCTCAAAGTGAAATGAAGATATGCGTTTTGACAGATTCTTGGTCACAAAAATGGTTTCCGATAGAGCCCTGAAAGCAGGCATAGTCAAGCCAGTTTCTGCCCATACAATACGACATTCCTTTGCCACTACCCTCCTCTGAAATGGTGCCGACCTACGCTCTATCCAAGAACTTCTCGGACATAAAAATATCGCCACCACACAGGTCTATACACATGTGACGAATAAACAGCTCCGAGAGGTACATCAGAAATTTCATGTGTAAAAATATAATTTGTTTAGATTCTTCTCCATTTCCAAGAAAATACTTTGCATATATTTGTATTTATTTTGGTTATATAGTACTATGAAGATTAGTAAATGAAAAAATATAATCACATTAATCGAGGATGGACTGTTGCCTTTGCAGGAATGGGCGTAAATTTAGCTCTGGGTGTATTATATTCATGGGGAGCTTTTCAAACTGTCTTAACACAAGAACCATATAACTGGTCAGCTCTTCAATCACAAATACCTTATATGATTGCCTGTTTTATATTTGCGACTTTGATGGTGCCAAGCGGAAGGATACAAGATAAAGCAGGACCAAAATTAGTAGTTAAATTATCATGAATAGCGACGCTTCTGGGATTTGTCTTGTCAGGATATTTTATTTCTCCATTTGGTCTTAGTTTTTCATTTGGTATAATTTTTGGACTAGCTATGAGCATGGGGTATTCTGCTCTTACTCCAGCTGCATTAAAATGGTTTCCTGCTAAAAAGTGGGGGCAGGTTTCAGGAATTGTAGTTGGTGGTTTTTGATTGGCGGGAATTTATATTGCTCCATTAGTAAAATATCTACTTAGTCAGTACAGCCTGTCCGAAACGTTTATTATTCTAGGTTTTTTCTACGGGATTATAATTCTTGTTTTGGCACAATTCATTTCAAATCCACCTAAAAATTATAAACCCGACAAAGAGAAAAATGTATCAAAAATTACTGCTAACACACAAAACTATAACTGGAAACAAGTCCTTAGAACCAAACAATTTTATGGCCTGTGGAGTATGTTTGGTATAGGAACTTTAGCTGGTTTATTAATTATTGGTCAACTCCGATCAATCTGACTGGAACAAGCTTCTCTGTCAACAAACTTAGCTTTCTGGCTAATATCTATTTATGCTTTATTTAATTGGACATGACGTATATGATGTGGAGTAATTACAGACAAAATAGGTACTAAGCTAACATTATTTATCATGTTTGTACTTCAAATGCTTACTTTTTCTCTATTTTCCACTTTTACTACCGCAATATCAATATTTATTGGTACGGCCATTGTTGCCTTCACATTTGGGGGAATGTTGACGATTTTTCCAAAAATAACTGCTGATTATTTCGGTATAAAAAATTTAGGAGTAAACTATGGTTTGGTTTTCACGGCTTGGTGATTTGGTGGAGTCTTTGGTCCGTTACTCGGTGGAATCGTTCGTGATATAACTGGAACATATAATTTTGCTTATATGGTCTCGGCTATTTTGAGCGTAGTCGCTATTTTTATTGTTTTTTCAATCAATCCTCCAAAGACTGCTCAATATTTTGAGAAAGAATAAGAAGTTTCAAAATAAACAACTCCGAGAGGTACATCAGAAGTTTCATGTTAGTTAAAGAGCTTCAAGGCAGTTCGTAAGGTTCATATTTTTCATCAAATCATTTTCTCTGCAGCAGAATGAAAAAGTTTCTTTAATTTATCATCATGTTGAGAGCTTGGGAATTTGATTGTGCCATCAAGTCTCGCCAAAATTTGCACTCCGGTATGCTGTATGACACGTTTTTGAAATCTTTTTTCTTGTGCTTTATCAAAAGTATGTTTGTAAGCTTGCCAGAAATCGCTTATTAGTGAGAGATATTCATTTTTTCTCTCCAGACAAGAATAGGCATAATGTATACATATGCCAATAAAGAATCAACATTCTGCCGCAGGGTCACCAATATGAGCAAATTCAAAATCAATAACTATTATTTGACCATCTTTATCAATAAAAATATTATTAGGTTTAAAATCCGAGTGTACTATACAGATCTCGTTTTTGACTAAATCCTTACTCAGTATATCTATCAATCTCTGTATATTCTGAGGTGCTCACATATTGCTGTATGTCAGAGGTATACGAATTTTTTTGAGACATGTTTTATTGCGCAGGAGTGATTTATTTATGCCACATGTGCTAGCATGAATATGTCCAAGACTTTCCCCCAATTTGATTCAGGTATTCTTGTTTATTTGTCCTGCTAGTAACACATCAGAGAGAAGTTCAAATCACTTTGGTACTACTTCTGTACAGAGTACACAATGCTCACTATCGTAGAAAAGAATTTTTGGAATTTTCACAATATCTTTGATGTATTTTTGTAAAAGAGAAACGACATTGAATTCAAGTTTGAGTCTATGTTTTACTACTGCTGATGTATAAGATTTTTTTGTCCTAGGTTCTGCGTATTTACAGAAAAAATCACCATATTTTGTGTTTATTATATAGGCATAATTTGAGTAGCTGTGTTCTATTTCTTGTATGCTGATAATATCATTTTTGTTTTCAATTATATGGTTTTTTATGAGAGCTTTTTGTATGTTTTCACGTGCTTTTTCCATGGTATAATTTTATATATTTTATGTTAAATACAAAATTTCCCTATACTGCTGTCATGACTTCCCTCCCCACAAATCTCCTCGGTGTTTTCGAAAACATCTCCTCCGCTGATCAAGAAAAAATCGTTACTGGTTGGTCTCATCCTCGTAGCATCGTTTCTTTTCGTGTGAATAATCTCCGTTCATCTCGTACAGAAGTAATTGTAGAACTCGAGAAAGCAGCACTTCCCTACTCTGTTTGGACGCATTCAGAAGATGCTTTTTATATGGATAAGGATAATGAATATGCTCTTCGTGGACTCGAGATATACAAGACTGGTAAAATCTACGTCCAGAGTTTCTCAAGTATGATACCGGCTCTCTGCCTCGATCTCCAGCCCGATCAGAAAATCCTCGATATGGCAGCAGCTCCAGGATCAAAGACAACACAGATAGCGAGCATGCTCGGTGGAAAATGCAAAATCACCGCTCTTGAAAAATTCGGCGTCCGACTCGAAAAACTCGTGCACACTATCAAATCTCAAGGTGCTGAGAATTGCGTCGAAGTCATCAAAATCGATGCCACAGAAGTCGTCGCACACTACAGCAAAGATGAAAAAGGCAATAAAGGAGCAAAGATGTATGATCGTATCCTCCTCGATGTCCCATGTAGCTCTGATGGACGTATCAATCTTAGCGATGATAGAACCTACAAATGGTACAGCGGAGAAAAATCTCACTCAAAATCGACTATTCAACTTGAGATGCTCGAACAAGCTCGCAAGATGCTCGTCGACGGTGGGAAAATCGTCTACTCGACCTGTTCCATCTCTCGCCGTGAAAATGAAGACATCGTCCAGAAATTCCTAAAAACGCATCCAGAATTCACCCTCCTCCCCTCACCTATCACTCCTGACTATACCCTCGAAGACAATATGAATCGCTGGTATCCAAGTCCTATGATGGAAGGGTTTTTTGTGGCGATTCTCGTGAAGAAATAGTTTCTTGTTTATATCTACTACTAAATTTTAACTCTTAATTAGGATTAACACATCTATTGATTCTTTCTTGTACTTCTGCAAAAATTGCTTCTACGTCTTTTCCTCATCTTTCTGAAGTGCATTTTAATCACGACAATATTTGTAATATCTTATCCCTATTTTCTCTCATTAGAAAAAGTACTGCTCTTAATTGATCAATATCTATTTCATTTAATTCCTCATTATTAAAACATTTTCGCACAGCAATTCTGGTTGTGGCGGAGTCATCTTCTAATCACAACATCAATCTGTGCACATGACTAAAAGATCACAAAAATTGTCTAAATGTTGTAGTAGTACTACAACCCAGAGGAGTTCCCATACTTGAAATTACTTATATATTATAATTTTCATAATATATATAAATATAATTTGTCAAAAATCTATTTAAAATGCACATTCCCATTCATCGAATCAACCTTCACTTTATGTTCCTCATAAACCGTTGGTATCCAAGCACTATGATGGAAGGATTTTTTGTGGCGATTTTAGAGAGGAAATAAGTATTAACATCAGCTCTCTACGTCATTCATATCTTCCAAAACTGTATCTGTAAATTCTTTCTTTTGTTTCTTAATCCATAAAAGAATAAGAGCACTAATAAATGCAATTACGGACAACAAAATTAGCCACTTTAAATATTCTGATTTTTTAGTGTCTTCAACTGAAAAAAACGACACCCATCATCACAGTACTGATCAGATAAATAGTAAAACAATATCTTTAAGGTCAAATATTCTATCAGAGATTTTTACTCTCCTTTTGATTGAATTCCACATTCTTCTATCTGTGGGGATGTACTCAATTTTAGGTATTGAAATAGTTGTTTTCTGATTTGTTTGGATTTTATTGTTTGTCATCGGAAGGAATTTTATTTTCTATGACTCAAGACATTATTGCATTAACGAATAATGTATTTCCACAATTATTACAAATTATAGGAACAACAGGAATTATTGGCGCACCTCATATAACCATATTTCCTCATCTAAAAGCTCTAAGCTCATAGGCTTCATCTCATACGTGCCAATTATTTTGACCGCAACATGCACATAAATTATTTTTCCATTTTGAATTGAGAAAATCTAATAATTTTTCTCGATTAATTTTATGTTCATCAATATTTTCCATAAGAAGAATTAAAATTTAGGGTCTAGAGTAGTTGATTACTTCCAGTAATCCTTACTATTCTCTCTATGAAGCCGAAAACAAGACTTCGAAAAAACACACGATTTTCGGAGAAAAAAATACTCCAAATTGTAGAGTATTT